>Ga0131853_10008661_pt1 | contig 18556 bp, 15 predicted proteins | sample TergutLab28metaG_FD_92764 | JGI IMG/M metagenome (GOLD analysis project Ga0131853, IMG submission 92764) | Labiotermes labralis P1 segment gut microbial communities from Petit-Saut dam, French Guiana - Lab288 P1 (version 2) (version 2) | ecosystem: Host-associated > Arthropoda: Insects >...
ATTCCCGAAGGCTCTTACGAGCGTAGAAATGTTCCAGATCCCAACTTCTCCGTTCACATTCAATACGTAAACGACACATCAACCGTCCAGCTAAACAGTTATTACATTGCCGAAACAGAAGTTACGCAAGCACTGTGGCAAGTTGTTATGGGCGAGTACCACCCTTCTTACGATGGTTTTGAGCAAAAGCCGGTTAATAATGTCTCTTGGATACGAGCCATTGATTTTATAAAAAAACTGAATACCCTCACCGGGAAATCATTTCGCTTACCTTCCGAAGCGGAATGGGAATACGCTGCCGGCGGAGCCGAACTTCACCTCACCAAGTGGTCTGGCACAGATAGAGCAGATGAGTTATCAAAGTATGCCCATTTTATTGAAGGCAAGGGAAACCATGCCCTCGTAAAGTCCAAATTACCCAATCGCATGGGATTGTACGATATGACAGGAAATGTTTATGAGTGGTGTATGGATTGGTATGCCGAACAACCCGACGAAAAGATGGCGACCAATCCCAAAGGCAGCATAACAGGCAAAACAAAAGTATTTAAGGGTCAGTATTATATTGCCGGAAGTTCGGAGCGTCCGCACGTAACCCATAGGGGTTATCTACCTCTGCACGTGGCAAATTATATGTATGGATTCCGTTTAGCCATGAGCGCTCCATAGATTTCCTCCAAGAGGATGGATATGATGCCAAACCCTTTGACGAGAATGAGAAAAATCCCTACAAATCAATGAATTTGCAGGGATTGTCCTTTCTTTATTGCCTGTTGTCTTAGGCTTTCAGTGACCTCGGAGGGATTCAAACCCCCGACTTTCAGAACCGGAATCTGACGTTCTATTCAGCTGAACTACGAGGCCAAATGGGCCGCAAAGGTATAATAAATATCGGGAATTTGCTACCTTTGTTGTTTCTATTTGAGTAACAACCTAAATATCAAACACAATGACTGCATACGTTTTCCCGGGGCAAGGCGCCCAGTTCAGCGGAATGGGCAAGGATTTATACCACCGGCACGCTTTGGCCAAAGAGCTTTTTGACAGGGCCAACCAAATACTGCAATTCTCTATTACCGACCTCATGTTTGGGGGAACGGAAGAAGATTTAAGGCAAACCAAAGTAACCCAGCCTGCCATCTTTCTACATTCGGTTATCCTTGCCGCCTGTACCCCCGATTTTGCCCCCGACATGGTGGCCGGACACTCTTTGGGGGAATTTTCGGCCTTAGTCGCCGCCAAGGCCTTATCTTTTGAGGAGGGCCTGCGCTTGGTTTCGGCCCGGGCTCGGGCCATGCAAAAAGCCTGTGAAGTCCAAGCCTCCACCATGGCCGCGGTCATAGGGCTCGCCGACGAAAAGGTGGAAGAAATCTGCGCATCCATTTCCGGAATTGTTGTTCCCGCCAACTATAATTGCTCCGGTCAGCTGGTTATTTCCGGCGCCGTATCCGCCGTAGAGGAGGCTTGCGAAGCATTGAAAGCCGCCGGCGCCAAACGCGCCCTTGTGCTGCCTGTGGGCGGAGCCTTTCACTCTCCCCTTATGGAGCCCGCCCGTCAAGAGTTGGCCCAAGCCATCCAAGCCGCGCACATTCAGACTCCGGTATGCCCCGTTTACCAGAATGTAGACGCCAAACCCCAAACCGACCCCGTGGCTATTAAACAAAATGTGGTGATGCAGCTCACCTCTCCGGTTCGCTGGACCCAAACCATTCAAAATATGGTGGCAGACGGAGCTACCGACTTCATCGAATTAGGCCCGGGGAATGTGTTGCAAGGCTTAATCCGCAAAATTGCCGCAGGCGTTCAAGTCGGAGGAAAACAATAATCAAAACTTCTGCCATGCGGGAGAAAGTATCGAAAATTTTTATATCTTTGCGGTTTCCAACACAAAAGTCTTTTATCAACATATATTCAAACATTTTTAGTAATGGCTAAAGAAAAAAAATTTATTACCTGCGACGGAAATTACGCCGCAGCGCATGTTGCCTACATGTTTAGCGAGGTAGCTGCCATCTATCCCATCACCCCATCATCAACCATGGCTGAGTACGTGGACGAATGGGCCGCTTATGGAAAAAAGAATCTCTTTGGAGAGACTGTAAAAGTAGTCGAATTGCAAAGCGAGGGAGGAGCCGCCGGAGCCGTGCACGGTTCCTTGCAGGCCGGAGCGCTGACCACCACTTTTACCGCATCCCAAGGACTTCTGCTCATGATTCCCAACATGTACAAAATCTCCGGAGAACTCTTGCCGGCGGTGTTCCACGTATCGGCCCGCTCTTTGGCGTCTCAAGCCCTCTCCATCTTTGGAGACCACTCAGACGTGATGTCTACCCGCCAAACCGGTTTTGCCCTTTTGGCATCGGGCGGGGTACAAGAGGTGATGGACATGGGAGCGGTAGCCCATTTGGCATCGCTCAAATCGCGCATCCCCTTCCTGCATTTCTTTGACGGATTCCGCACTTCGCACGAAATGCAAAAAATCGAACTTATTGACCCGGACGCATTGAAAGCAATGATTAGCGACAAGGCCTTAGCCGCTTTCCGCAATAACGCTTTGAATCCCAATAAACCGGTAATTCGCGGCACGGCCCAAAATCCCGATGTATACTTTCAAGCCAGAGAAGCGGCAAACCCCTTCTACGACGCCGTTCCCGACATTGTTGCCCGCTACATGGGAGAAATCAGCGAATTGATTGGCCGCTCCTACCTGCCTTTCAACTACTACGGCGACCCCAATGCCGAACATATAGTGATTGCCATGGGTTCTGTCTGCGACACCGTTAAAGAAGCGGTGGACTACCTCAACAGTCAAGGAGAAAAAACGGGCGTGGTGATTGTTCGACTCTATCGTCCCTTCTCCGCCAAGTATTTCCTGCGCGTGCTGCCCAAGACGGTAAAACGTATTGCCGTATTAGACCGTACCAAAGAGCCGGGCGCATTGGGAGAACCGCTCTACGTAGACGTAAAGGCAATGTTCTGCGACCAACCCGACGCTCCAATGATTGTAGGCGGACGCTATGGATTGTCGTCTAAAGACACCACCCCCGCCCAAATCATCTCTGTATTTGAGAATCTGAAATACAAAGAGCCTAAAAACGGATTTACCATTGGGATTATTGATGATGTCAGTTTCAAATCTTTGCCCCTTAAAGAGGAAATCAGCTTGGCCAAGCCGGGCACTTACGAAAGCAAATTCTACGGCTTAGGCTCAGACGGTACTGTGGGCGCCAACAAGAACACCATTATGATTATTGGTGAAAATACACCCAAGTATTGTCAGGCTTATTTTCAATACGACTCTAAAAAGTCCGGCGGCTTTACCTGTTCACACCTTCGCTTTGGCGACTTCCCCATTCAATCGCCCTATTTGGTAGGCACACCCGACTTTGTGGCTTGTCATGTTCCCACTTATTTACGTAAATATGATGTACTCAAGGGCATTAAACAGAATGGAACCTTCCTGCTCAACAGTATTTGGGACCAAGAGGAAACCAAAAAGCGCCTTCCCGATTTTGTAAAACGCAAATTGGCGGAAAAAAATATCAATTTCTACATCATCAATGCCACCCAAATTGCCGAGGAGTTGGGCTTAGGCAATCGCACCAACACCATCCTGCAATCGGCCTTCTTTAAAATCGCCAACGTAATTCCTTACGGAGACGCGGTAGTACAGATGAAGCGTTTCATCGACAAGAGCTACGGCGCTAAAGGCGGCGAGGTGCTCCAAATGAATTACGCCGCTGTGGACAGGGGCGCCGATGTAACAAAAGTGGAAGTTCCCGCCGAGTGGATACATTGCTCCGGCAAATTTGAAGCCGACACCCATAACCGTTTAGCTCCCGAATGGGTCAAACATGTGGCCGACGTGGTCAATGCCCAAAAGGGTGATGACCTGCCTGTGAGCGTATTTTCCGGAGTGGAAGACGGCTCCATGCCTGTAGGCACCTCTGCCTACGAGAAACGCGGTATTGCCGTACACGTCCCCGAATGGATATCCGAGCATTGTATTCAATGTAACCAATGTTCTTACGTTTGTCCCCACGCCGCCATCCGGCCATTCCTTATGACTGCCGAAGAAGAAACCAAAGCTCCGGCATCTGTCAAAAAAATTAAGGGCAACGGGGCTTTCAAAGAGTATTCGTTTACCATGCAGCTCTCTCCCCTTGATTGCACCGGTTGCGGCAACTGCGTAGACATTTGTCCGGCCAAGACCAAGGCTTTGGAGATGAAATTCCTTGAACCGCAACTGCACGAACAGGCCAACTACGACTATTTGCACCATCATGTCGGCTACAAAGATACGGTACAACCCAAGGAGCAAAACCTCAAAAACAGCCAGTTTGCCCAGCCCCTCTTTGAATTTTCCGGAGCCTGTACAGGTTGTGGCGAAACTCCTTATATCAAGCTTATTACCCAATTGTACGGAGACCGCATGATGATTGCCAACGCCACCGGATGTACCTCAATTATTAGCGGTTCATTCCCATCGGCTCCCTATTGTACCGATAAATGCGGACGCGGACCGGCTTGGGCCAACTCCCTGTTTGAAGATAATGGCGAATACGGATTAGGCATGAGGCTGGGGGTAGAGCGCGTCCGCGACCGCATAGCCCTCTTGATGACTCAAGGAATGGAGTGCGACTGCTGCTCTGCCGAACTCAAAGCCCTGTTCGCCCAGTGGATTAGCCAGCGTAACGACGCTGCCGCCACCCGTGAATTGGCAGAAAAGATTGTCCCGCTCTCCAAAGAATGTCCCTGCGACATTTGCAAGGAGCTTATTGTGCTTCAAGATTTTCTTGCCGCACGTTCGCAGTGGATTATCGGAGGAGACGGATGGGCCTACGACATTGGATACGGAGGATTAGACCATGTGATTGCATCCGGCGAGAATGTTAATATTTTGGTGGTGGACACCGAAGTCTACTCCAATACCGGCGGACAGTCGTCCAAATCAACTCCGGCGGGCGCCGTTGCCAAATTTGCCACTTCCGGAAAACAGATTCGCAAAAAAGACTTGGGCATGATGGCCCTAAGCTATGGCTATGTATATGTAGCCCAAATAGCTATGGGAGCTTCCCAAACCCAGTGCTTTAACGCCATCAAAGAGGCCGAAGCCTACGACGGACCTTCTGTTGTTATTGCCTACGCCCCCTGTATCAACCATGGACTCAAAAACGGTATGGGCGCCACGCAGCGCGAGGAAAAATTGGCTGTAGAGTGCGGATACTGGCATCTTTACCGCTACAACCCCACCTTGGAAGCCGCCGGTAAGAACCCCTTTGTCCTTGACAGCAAAGAGCCCGATTGGAGCAAGTTCCAAGATTTCCTCAAAGGTGAAGTGCGCTACTCATCGCTCACCCAAACCTTCCCGGACGCTGCCAAAGAACTCTTTGCCAAAACCGAAGAGTATGCCAAATGGAGGTATAACAGTTATAAACGCCAAGCAGGCATCTAAAAAAGAAAGAGGCTGTTCGTTTTTGAGCAGCCTCTTTTTTTATAGCGAAATGTAGGACTATTCAGAAATATTTTTTATCGCTGTTTTAAGTTTCATTTTGAGGGGCACATCCATGGATTGCCCCCCCATCCTAATTGATACATTTCCGGACATATCGTTGGTGGCCTCCAGTTCCTTTACCCAGCCGGTACGGGGGTCTATGGTATATTTTCCGCTCCCGGACCCATAGAGTTGGGTTTTGGTTTCCGCTCCGTTGGCTATTATCGGCTTGGCATTGGGATTGGTCGAAATTGTTCCCCTTACGGAAACACTAATAGCTTGTTCATCAAATGAATCAATCCTATATTGGTCGTCTTGAAACATTTCTATCCCATTCGCCGAGGTGGTGTCCCGCCGCATCCACACCAATCCGGCCCTGAGTTCCCTCCCCGGATCCTTTATAAAACAGGATTCCATAAAGGTTTTTGAGACCTCCTCACTGAAGGCCGCCTTCATTCTGTCTATTACGGTTCTCCTTCTACCTCTCGACATGGAAGCCAGTTCGGTGTCCATTTCCTCAAAAATCTTCTCCAAGCCTTTTACGGCAGTCACCTTTCCTTCTTCTGTAATCAGCATAGTGTAAGGCTTATTGATTAACGCTTTTGCCCCAAGCGAAAGGTCGTCTTTTAGCTCCGACCCAAAAGTCTCCTTGCCCATGGGAGTTTCTGCTTGGCAATAAACATGCCGGTATTGAGCCTCTATGACCCATTGACCATCCTGTTTCCCCGCCACCTTGTAGAGGTTGGTCATCTGCAGCAGCACATTGGCCTTTACCGTTTGGCCCATGGCCGATTGTTCCGTTTCCACATGCTGCTCAATCTGCATGGTATAGGTCTGTCCTTCTTTTAATTGTAATTTGAGCGAAACCGTTTGGGCCTGCAAAGCACAAACCGTAAAAATCCCCAAAAGCGTAATCAATTTTTTCATAGTATATAGTGTTTCTTTTGTTTATTACCAACGACAAATGTACGTATTTTGTGCGACTAAAAAAAAAATCCTAATTTTGCAGCAATTGATTATTTACTTTAAGATATCTATATACCTATGAAAAAAATCTCTTACTTTATGATGATGGCAGGAATCTTAGCTTGTTCGCCCCAACAGGAAGCCGAAAAAATTATTGGGAAACATTTTCCCACGATTGAAAACGGAATTTTCACCCCCGAAGTGTTGTGGCAATTTGGTCAGCTCTCAGATCCTCAAGTATCTCCGGACGGAACCAAAATTCTTTATGGCGTCAGCTATACCGACTGGACCCAAAACAGAAACAACCGCGAGTTGTTTGTGATTCATGTAGACGGCACCGATAACAAACAGATTACCAAAACGTCTGGAAGTGAATCCAATGCGCGCTGGTACCGTGACGGCAGCCAAATCGCTTATCTTTCCGGAGGTCAACTTTGGATTATGGATGCAGACGGAAGCAATCCCAAGAAAATAAGCGACGTGCCGGCAGGAATCTCAGCATTTGCCTTTTCTCCGGACCAAACCAAGCTATTGTACATCAGTACAGTTCCCTCTATCAAAAAACCCGTTGATGTTTACCCCGATTTGCCCAAAGCCTCGGGACGGATGATTGACGACCTCATGTACCGCCACTGGGACCAATGGACAGAAAGGATTCCCCATCCTTTTGTTGCGGATTTTGACGGCAAACAACTCACCAACGCGGTAGATATATTGGAAGGAGAGCCTTACGAATGTCCCGCCCTTCCTTCAAGCGGGATTGAACAACTGTCGTGGAGCCCGGACGGTACGCAGATTGCCTACGCTTGCCGCAAGCTCACCGGAGTAGCCTATACCCGTTCTACCAATACCGACATTTATCTGTATACCTTAGCTACCCGCGAATCCAAAAACCTCACCCAAGGCATGATGGGTTACGATACCGCTCCCGTATTTTCGCCGGATGGTCGCTATATTGCTTGGAGCAGCATGGAGCGGGACGGTTACGAGTCAGATAAAAACCGGCTCTTTGTGATTGACTTGAGTACAGGGGAAAAAACCGAACTCAGCAAAAACTTCGCCTATAACATAGGCAATGTCAGTTGGCACCGAGACGGCCAAAGCCTCTTTTTTACTTCCTGCGTAAACGCGCTGACCCACGTCTACACGATGGCTTTCCCGGGCGGCGCCATTCGTCAGCTCACCATTGGCCAAACCGATTTTGGCGGCGTACAGCAGGCCGGAGACTTGCTCATCGGCGCCTATCGTTCTATGCTATTCCCCAACGAATTGGTCGCCATCAACCCACAATCCGGATTGATACAACAACTTACCTTTGAAAATAAACACATTTTAGACCAATTGGCCGAGAGCAGATGTGAAGAGCGCTGGATTACCACCTCCGACAACAAGCGCATGCACACTTGGATTGTCTATCCTCCCAATTTTGACCCCTCCAAAAAATATCCGGCCCTTTTGTTCTGTTTGGGAGGGCCTCAAGGAACCATCAGCCAAAGTTGGTCAAATAGATGGAATCACCGCTTGATGGCTGCGCAAGGATATATTATGATTCTGCCCAACCGGCGGGGAACCACCGCCTTTGGTCAAGAGTGGTGCGAACAAATCAGCGGAGATTATGCCGGCCAAAACATTCGGGATTACCTAAGCGCAGTAGACCATATGAAAAAAGAGCCTTTTGTCGACCCCAACAGGATTGCCGCAGTGGGCGCCAGCTACGGAGGATACAGCGTATTCTATTTGGCCGGCGTACACAACAAGCGATTTAACGCTTTTATAGCCCATGCCGGTATCTTTAACCATACCCACATGTACATGACCACAGAAGAAACTTTCTTCACCCACTGGGACAACGGAGGAGCGCCATGGGACAAAAACCCTGTTGCACAGCGTCATTATGCCAATTCCCCCCACTTTTTGGTAGACAAATGGGATACCCCGATTTTGATTACGCACGGAGAATTGGATTTTCGTGTTCCCGTAGACCAAAGTTTCGCAGCCTTTAATTCTGCAAAACTTCTTGGCGTTGAAGCAGAAATGCTGATTTTTCCCGACGAAAATCACTGGATTGTAAAACCCCAAAACTCCATTCTCTGGAATCGGGTATTCTTTGATTTCTTAACCAAACACCTAAAGTAAAGCCGGCAGGTAGGGCAAATCCATCCGGCCCTACCCTCGCTCCCAACTGACTCCCTCTTTGGTGTCTTTGATTTTGATCCTTAGTGCCGCCAGCCGATTGCGAATTGCATCGCTGGCGGCATAGTCTTTGCGGGCCTTTGCTTGGGCGCGAGTTTCTAAAATCATCTCCATTAAGCCATTCAGAGCTTCTTCATCAGAAGCGTCCTGCTCTTTCATACACAATCCCAAAATCTCGGCGGGGATGCTTGTCAGCAGTGTATCCAATGCGGCGCGGTCATCGGGGTGAATGGTTTCTTTTTTATCTATCGCAGTGTTTACCCAACGCACCACCTCAAAAAGATGGGCTAAGGCGATAGGTGTGTTCAAATCATCACATAAAGCGTTAAAAACTTCTTCTTTATATTTTTGCAATTCGGGAGCGGCGACGGCGGCGGGGTGAACGGGAATTTCTACAATCGCCTTTGCCGCAGACTGCAACCGCTTCAATCCCTTTTCCGCAGCTATGAGCGCATCATTACTAAAGTCAAGGGTGCTGCGGTAATGAGCTTGAAGGATAAAGAAGCGGATGGCCATGGGGCTAAACGGTTGCGTAAGCAATTTGTGGGCGCCTGTAAAGAGTTCTTCCAAGGTAATAAAGTTGCCCAAAGATTTACCCATTTTTTGGCCGTTTATGGTAATCAAGTTGTTGTGCATCCAGTACCCTACCCCGCCCCTTCCGCGTGCAGCCGTATTTTGCGCCCATTCACACTCATGATGGGGAAAAAGCAGGTCTAATCCGCCGCCATGAATATCAAAGTCATCTCCCAAATATTTGGCGCTCATGGCCGAACACTCAAGATGCCAGCCCGGGAACCCTTCTCCCCAAGGCGATGGCCAACGCATAATATGTTCGGGAGACGCCTGCTTCCAAAGGGCAAAGTCCAAGGGAGCACGTTTTTGGCTCTGTCCGTCTAAGGCTCTGGTATTGCTCTGTAAATCTTCAATCACCCGACCCGACAGTTGCCCGTAATGGTATTTTTTGTCGTACGCCTCCACGTCAAAGTAGACCGACCCGCCGCTTTCGTATGCATATCCCGATGCAAGAATCTCTTTGACAAGCTCTATCTGTTCAATAATGTGCCCCGATGCACGCGGCTCGATGTTGGGCGGAAGGGTATTCAACAAACGCATGGCTTCGTGAAAACGAAGGGTATAATGCTGCACCACCTCCATCGGCTCTAACTGTTCCAGCCGCGCTTTCTTTGCCACCTTATCTTCTCCCTCGTCCGCATCGTTCTCCAAGTGCCCCACATCCGTGATGTTGCGCACGTAGCGTACCTTATAGCCCAAAGACCGGAACAGCCGTACAAGCACATCATAGGTGATAGCCGGCCGCGCATGCCCAAGGTGGGGGTCGCCGTATACGGTAGGGCCGCAGACATACATCCCCACCAAAGGCGGATGCAGGGGCGTAAATAATTCTTTTTTTCTTGATAGAGTGTTAAAAAGATGAATCGGTTGCATCATGCTACGCTTTAGCCTACAAAGGTAGCGATTTTTGATTTAATCCGATTCTTCGGCGTCTAACAACTTTAAGGAAAACGCCAATACCTCGTAATAATACTTGGTTTGTCCGTCTCGACCCTCAAAGCTTTTGTTCTTGATTTTTCCCTGTACGGCTACCCGCTGTCCTTTTTTAATAAGGGCAAAGTCAGGCATTTCTTTCCCACTCCAAGCCACGACGCTGTGCCAAGTAGTCTCAAGTTTCCATTCGCCGCTGCGGTCTTTATAGCCCTCTTCTGTGGCCACGGCCATCCTCAATACCTGCCGTCCGTCTTCAAAGGTGGTAATTTTAGGGTCTACGCCCACCGTGCCCGTAATCTCGACACGATTCACTGATTTTTCCATTTGGTAAAAGATTTATTGATTTTTAAAATTTTTGACAGGCAAAGTAATAATTTGTTTTTCAGATGATTCGTAAATGAAATATTTAAAAACGTATAAATTCGTTTAAGACGGCCCCAAAGGGCGACCAAAAGCCCGTCTGACTATGGGAAATCGAATTATTTTTGCAGAGAAAATGTAAGACTATGCACTGTTTGGCTTGCGGAGCCTCCATTCGGGGAAGGGTAGATAAGCGGTTTTGCGACGATGCATGCCGGAGCGGGTTTCACAACCAAAAACACCGCGAACAGGATGCTTTTGTATTAAAGGTTAACAAAATCCTAAAGAGAAACCGAAAAATCTTAGCCGGCTGCCACAATCCGGAACTCCAACCGGTCTTGATTAGAAGGCTGCTGGAAGAAGGCTTTCTTTTTGGCTATTGTACCCATATAGAGCCTATTGGCAGAAAAAAGGGATGCATTAGTTTTTGCTACGACTACGGCTACAAAGCCGTCAACAAAACTCAAGTAGAAATTGTACATAAGCGTTCATAAGCAAATATGCCTATCTTTGTCCTCCTGTTGATTGAATCAACAACCCAAATACACAGTCATTAACATTGATTAATATGTCTCTGAGGATTGGCAACGGCTACGATGTACACAAACTGGAATCCGGACTCCCCTTTTTCTTGGGAGGCGTGGAAATTCCCCACAGTCGGGGCGCTTTGGCCCATTCTGACGGAGACGCCTTGATTCACGCCTTGTGCGACGCCCTTTTAGGCGCCGCCGCTTTGGGCGATATAGGCCAACATTTTCCCGATACCTTGCCCGAATACAAGGGCATCGACAGCAAAATCCTCTTATCCAAAACAGTAGACCTGCTGCGGACCCAAGGCTATAGGCCGGTCAATGTAGATGCGGTCATCTGTTTACAGGCTCCCAAGCTGGCGCCGTTTATCCCTCAAATGCGGACTGCTTTGGCCCAAATCCTCTCCATTCCCCAAGATGCGGTATCGGTTAAGGCCACCACTACCGAATCATTGGGCTTTGTAGGCAGGGAAGAGGGCGTGGCTGTATATGCCGTTTGCCTTATCGAAACCTTAGACGAACTCGATTAATGCAAACTATAAAAAAGCAAGACCCGGGGCTGTAACCTCGGGCCTTGTCTCCACTTTACTGCATCATGATTACATCATGCCGCCCATACCTCCTCCCATTCCGGGTGCGGCCATTGGGGGGTTCTCCTCTTTTTTCTCCACCACCACACATTCGGTAGTGAGGAACATACCTGCTACGGAAGCGGCGTTTTCCAAAGCAACGCGGGCTACCTTGGTGGGGTCAATGACTCCGGCTGCATACAGGTGTTCGTACACGTCGGTACGGGCGTTGAATCCAAAGTCATCTTTGCCTTCTTTTACCCTTTGTACCACTACGCTGCCCTCAATACCGGCATTTTCCACAATCCGGCGAAGAGGCTCCTCGATGGCGCGGGCCACAATGGCAATACCGGTGGTTTCGTCCTCGTTATCGCCTTTTAATTTGGTCAGTACCTCGATGGCGCGGATATAAGCCACTCCACCGCCCGGAACAATGCCCTCTTCTACCGCTGCGCGGGTAGCGCTCAATGCGTCGTCAACCCGGTCTTTCTTTTCTTTCATCTCTACTTCGGAAGCTGCGCCCACACACAATACTGCCACGCCTCCGGCCAATTTGGCCAAACGCTCTTGCAGTTTTTCACGGTCGTAATCGCTGGTGGTCAGCTCCATTTGTTTGCGAATTTGGGCAACGCGATTGGTGATTTGCTCTTTGGCGCCCGCTCCGTTGACAACGGTGGTATTTTCTTTATCAATCGAAACTTTCTCTGCCTTTCCAAGCATATCCAAGGTGGCGGTTTCTAACTTAATTCCTTTGTCTTCTGTAATTACCATGCCGCCGGTTAGGATGGCAATATCTTCGAGCATTTCTTTACGGCGGTCTCCAAAGCCGGGGGCTTTGACGGCGGCAATCTTGAGCGTCCCACGCAAACGATTCACCACCAAGGTGGCCAGAGCTTCTCCATCTACATCTTCTGCAATAATCAACAGTGCGCGACCGCTTTGTGCTACCGGTTCCAATACCGGCATCAGGTCTTTCATGGTAGAAATCTTTTTATCGGTAATCAGAATCAAGGGATTCTCCAAGGCTACCTCCATCTTTTCGGGATTGGTAATAAAGTATGCCGATATATAACCTCGGTCAAATTGCATACCTTCTACCACTTTTACCTCGGTCTCGGTACCTTTGGCTTCTTCTACGGTAATCACTCCTTCTTTTTTAACCTTGCTCATGGCTTCGGCAATCAACTTTCCGATATTGGCGTCGTTGTTGGCAGAAATCGAGGCAACCTGCTCAATCTTGGTAATGTCGTCTCCTACCGATTTGCTTTGCTCTTTAAGACTGGCGACTACGGCAACCACCGCCTTATCTATCCCACGTTTAAGGTCCATGGGATTGGCGCCGGCCGTTACATTTTTCAAGCCTACGTTAATAATGGATTGGGCCAATACGGTAGCCGTGGTGGTTCCATCTCCGGCTTGGTCTCCGGTTTTGGAAGCTACTTCCTTGACCATTTGGGCGCCCATGTTGGCAAAACGGTCCTCCAGCTCAATTTCTTTAGCAACCGTTACCCCATCCTTGGAAATTTGGGGCGCTCCGTATTTTTTATCGAGAACCACATTGCGACCCTTGGGGCCCAAAGTAATGCGCACGGCGTTGGCGAGCATGTCTACTCCTTCCTTCATTTTGTCCCGTGCTTCCATATTGAATTTAATTTCTTTTGCCATATCTGTTTGGTATTAAATGATTATTTAAAGTTCGTATTATAAAACGGCCAATACATCGGATTGACGCATCATTAGGTAATCTTTACCTTCTACGGTAATTTCAGTACCGGCATATTTGCCGTAAAGCACTAGGTCTCCCTGTTTTAGTTCCATAGGTTCGTCTTTCTTGCCGCATCCAACGGCAATGACCGTTCCTCTTTGCGGTTTTTCTTTGGCGGTGTCGGGGATGTAAATACCGCTTGCTGTTTTGGTTTCGGCTTCTGCGGGCTCAATCAGAACCCTGTCTGCTAAAGGCTTAATGTTCATAGCTTTGAAATTTATTTATAGTTTTTAATGTTTTCTGACCCTATCTAAAGCAAAAGCAATGCCACAAAGGGACGACTGTCAATTTTGCAGTCCCCGCCCTCCTTTCCTGTCATTTTGCCCAATGAATAAATCTTTATCTTTGCAGGCATGACAGTATACACCCCTTTTTCTACGAATCCCCATACGGCCTTTATGGCAGAAGCGCTTAAAGAAGCCCGGGCGGCGGAAGCCAAAGGCGAAGTACCGGTGGGCGCCGTGGTTGTATGCCAAAATCGAATTATTGCCCGAGCCCACAATTTGACCGAAACCCTTCGAGACCCGACCGCCCATGCAGAAATGCAGGCCATTACCTCCGCCACCCACGCTATTGGGGGCAAATATCTGCCCGACTGTACTCTGTATGTAACGCTGGAACCCTGCGTCATGTGCGCCGGAGCCCTTCAATGGGCGCAGACAGGCCGGCTTGTATACGGAGCCTCTGACCCCAAGCGCGGATTCATGAAGATTGGCCCTCACTTGCTCCACCCAAAAACAGAGGTTGTATCCGGAGTATTGGAAGCGCCCTGTTCCGAACTTTTGACCCGCTTTTTTGCAGGAAAAAGAATTTAGCTTATCTTTGCGGCCGCAAAAAAGCTTTGCTCATTGACCCATGGTGTAATGGTAGCACTACAGATTTTGGTTCTGTCTGTCTAGGTTCGAATCCTGGTGGGTCAACAAAAGCAATGCGCTACAAAGCGTATGAGATGATAAACCATCTGTTTTTTAGTCCAATTAGGGCCAATTGCAGGGCTGTTATTCCCACATAATCCGTCAAATTTCTGAATCCGACTTCTATATGGGCGCCGTTCCGGTCTTGGTACACGGTTATTCCTCCCGATTCCGATACAAATTTATACCGCTCCGCACAATACCCCCTTGCGGCGGCAACAGCGGTGTTGTCGTTGTCGGCAAAGGCCAAGAGGGCAGCCGTCATATAGTCCGAAGTAAAGGTATACACGCAATACTGGAGCCTGCTGCCTGTTTCGCCGTCATACACCATTGCTTGACCGGCAAAACCAAAGGCGGTAAGGGTGGCGTTAAGGGCGCTTAGGCTGCGCCGTTCTGCGTTTCTAATATCCGATTGGGCTCCCAAAAACAGAAGAACCGGCTCATTCCAACTGTTGTATACGGGATTAACGGTTATCGTACATTCCCGATACATTCCGCCCGGAACCTCTACCCGTATTATGGCCTCGCCTATTCTTTGGGCGGTTACAACCCCCTGTTGGTCAACGGTAGCCACCCAAGGGTCGCTGCTGGACCAGTAATACGCAGCGGGAGGGGTGGCATGAACGGGCAAATAAGACGCCTGCAACGAGTAGGTGTTGCCGCTCCTCATAGTCACAGCCTCTTGATTTATATGTATGGAACTAATCGGTCTGATTACCGTTACCCGACAAGCGCTTGCCAGCGTTCCGTTTACTACTTGCAGGGTGATGGTGCACGTGCCGGCTTCTATGGCTGTTACTTTTCCAAAAGCATCTACCGTAGCGACCGCTTCGTTGTCCGAAAACCAAACCACTTCATCTGTGGTGTTTTCGGGGAATATTCGATAGGTAATCGTATATTCGTCGTCCACCATCATGTTAAGAAAAAACGGATTCAACTCTATGGATGTAGCATTTTCTTCTAATACCGTAACACTACAATGAGCTATTATTAAGTGATTTGCTTCGTCTAAAATCGTAACGACTGTGGCGCCGGGGCTTAGGCCTTTAATGACGCCGCTCTGATTTACGGAAACTATGTCAGGATTTGCAGAAGACCAAAATGGACGCTGCAACTCCACTCCTTCCGGAAAAACCGTATAGCCAAGCGTCGCTTCTCCTTGATACCTCAATGTTACTTCTTCTAAGTCTAAAACGATGGATTCGGCTAATTTGGGGGTTACAACTACGGTACAACTTGCTTTTACCTCGGGCTTTTCCAAGTCAAAGACCGTAATCACCGTCTGCCCAACCTTCATCGCGGTTACTTTCCCTTCCCCATCCACCACAGCCACCGTTTCGTCAGAAGAGTTCCACTGGGCGTCGGAGACAACAGAGCCGTTAGGAGCAAAGGTATAAGAAAGTGTTTCGCTTTTGCTTTCTTCCAAAACAAGGTGTTCTTTGTTCAAGTATATATGTGTCGCCAACTGTGCGGCAACCTGAACCTCGCAGGCGCTCATTAAAGACCTGCCCGGCAAAACCACCGTAACGGTAGTATTTCCTTGACCCACTGCGGTCAATATTCCCGTTGCCGAAACCGTGGCCACCGCGGTATTGGAAGACGACCATTGGTATTCGGGGGCGGGCAAATCGGCCGGCTCATGGAGTACATTAAACCGGTAGGTATCGGTTACACGCAGCCCCAGCGTCTGCGGGTCCAAAAAGATGGCCGATACTTTTTCTTCTTCTCTGTTGCATCCGATTAACAAACAGATAATCAGCAATCCACACAATTTTTTCATATTATTGCTATTTTAAAAAACATTCCACATAATCCAAGTCAGAAAAGGCCGACCCTCCACACCGGAGAAGCCGACCCTTCTTCCTAAAACCTAAACCTATACTACTATGACGCAAAAAAGAGGCAAAATGTTGCATGGTTTTAAAATTTTTTTCAACATCTATGCACAAACAAATGTAAGCACATGATTATCAATGATTCTATATTTTAAAAAAAATAGGGCGCTGCCGCCGTCTTTGTAGAAAAAACGGGCGTACAGGTTGCCGGACTCTTGGGGAACAAAAGGCTCGACCTGCATGTGTCGGGCAAAATCGACTCCTTCTTGAGACACACATTTGAATAAGGCCTCCTTGGCGCTCCACAAAATGGCTAATTGTAAGCATCGCAGGTTTTGATTCGGACTCAAAAATCCGACTTCCCTATTGGAAAGCGCCCGACATTCCACCGCAGAAAAATTCCGGTCTAAACATTCCATGTCCACGCCTACCCGTTTTTGAGGATGAACCAACACAACGCCAAAACGGTTGGTATGGGCAATGCTTATATGGTCGGGCCGGTTGGGCAGAAAAGGCTGTCCGTTGGGGTAATGGTCCAACTTTTGGCCCGTGCCAAAGAGCAGGCGGAGCAGGGATTCTTCCATCAGCAACTCTTTTTCCCTTTTTTCCTTTCTACAGACCGGTTCCCGCTGCTCCCAAATGGCCAAAACCGCTCCATCTTCGTTTTTCTCCATATAATACAGGCCCATATTATTCCTCGTCCTTTTGTACAAAATGAGACAGAGATGTGTATGGAACGGTAAAAAAATACTTTTCCTGCATAAAAACAGGACGGTAGGTTGTTTTGGCTGTCCTCAGCCCAAGGTCTCCCGCATCGTCCTCCCGATTGACGTGGGCAAAAGATGCCATTCGGTCGCGAACAAATGCTCGGTTAATCATTTGATAGGCCCCCCGTATATCGGGAAAAGCCTTCTCTACATGCACGATGTAGGTGTCGGAGTTAAGGGGCTCTCCCACCGTATAGGCGACCACCTTGCCTCCCAGCCTTAATAAGCCGCCTTCTAACTGCAAGGCGTCAAAATGCTGCAAACCGGTTTCTGCCGCGCAAGCTTCTTTCCCAAGCGAATCATTGCCGATACATCCCATCTGCAAGCACCATTCTCGGTTCATGGCTACACATTCGGGTATGTTGTGGGCGTCCAAACGCTCGTAGCTCCAGTCGGGTTGCTCTGCAAAACGGGCAATATGGTTGCGCTTGGGCTGGTAGTGTTTGCCTCGTAAATCACTTAAATCTTCTACTTTATAGACATAATCCCAATAGTCTCTCGCCGGATTCATCTCAAACAGCTCGGGATACAACTGCTGCAAGTCGGCGGCTTGGGCGGCCCCAATTCCGGCCATCTTAAAGTCGCGCCCTTCCCTTAGGGCTTCATCCATCAACAAGTCAATCAATGCTTTTAACCTTCCCTGTCCCGCCGGAAAAATATCTGTCGGATGTTCCGGACTGCCGATGCGTATCAGCAACCAATCCTGCAGGCGGGCTATGCGGGTACGGTACACCAAGCGCCATACATACAGGTTGGTAAAACAATATTCTGCCCCACGGTAGTCCGACAGGCGCAACAAGGAATCTATCCATGCCTTGTCCGATAATTCAACTTGCTTAAAATCAATCACTATTCTTTTATTCAATCCCCGTTAATATGTTTTTCTTAGCACAGAGCCGTTGAAATAATCGTTCCTCGACCTCATGCCTTGCTCTATGGCAAAGCCCGCTTTAGTAGCCGGAGCGACCGTCGGATACCCCGAATACCAAGGGCTGGTAATCAACTCCAACGCTTTGCCCAAAAGGGGTTCTTGAGTGTCTCCCAATGGCCGGACACCCTCGAGCAAGAGGTCGGCCACCTCGTAATCCGGTTTAAAACCGTCCTTGAAGTCTGTAACGCCTAACGAGTTGGCATAACGCTGCACAATTGGTTGTATGCCCCAGTTCTTTATTTCCTCGTCTACTACCCAAGCCGAACCGTTGTGGTACTGGGCTTGAAATAATATGGCGCCGGTATATTTTCCGCGGGTGGCCGCCCCAATCTTGACCACCCGCATATAGGGGTCTAAACCGGCAATCACAAATTCCGAGGCAGAAGCGGTACTGTAAGTAGTTAACACATACACCCGACTCAAGTTCATATTCACGGGAACGCTCTTGTCAAAAAGAGTTCTGATTTGGTCGTATTCCTTTTTATCTTCCCAATACTTTTGGTAAGCGGCGTTCCACTGATATGTCATCATCACTTTTTCTGCCTGCACCACTTGATTCGGGGCTAAAATGCTGGCCAAGTGGGTCGCTACATGTCCGTAGCCTCCCAAATTGTAGCGTAAATCCAGCACCACATCCTGCACGTTTGCCGCTTTAAATCGCTGAAACACCTCGTCAAGTTCCTTGTCGGAACCTCCATAAAAGTCGCTGTAAAACAGATACCCAAT
>Ga0131853_10008662_pt1 | contig 18555 bp, 11 predicted proteins | sample TergutLab28metaG_FD_92764 | JGI IMG/M metagenome (GOLD analysis project Ga0131853, IMG submission 92764) | Labiotermes labralis P1 segment gut microbial communities from Petit-Saut dam, French Guiana - Lab288 P1 (version 2) (version 2) | ecosystem: Host-associated > Arthropoda: Insects >...
CAACCGCTACCAACCACATCCAGCAGAACCAGCGCAGCACACCACATGCAGTAACATACGTCTTGTTCTCCTGAAGATGGGCATAATGATGCCCGAAACATGTTGAGAAATTTTTAAAAATAAACATCTAACTGTTGCATCTGGTTGGTTTTCTCTCTCACTTCACAATTCGTCTGTATTGCTTTTCTGCAGCGGCTAACCGCCGCACCTTTGGCTGTTAAATGTGTGTTGGCGGAAATGTTTGCAACGTACATAGAAATTGCTCGAGGCTTTAGTAACCATTTTGGGTGTCATCCTTGACCTTGCTGACATCAGTCCGAGTGCCCTGTATGCTAAGGTGCAGCCTTCACGATATTATTAACGGACTAAGCTCGGGTATTAAAACTGTACCTACTGTATGAATTTTAACGTCTTATCTTCCGGCGAGAACACGAGGGCGTATCCAAAAGTTTCCGTTCTAAGACGATCACGAAACATACGCATACCTTTGTAAATGGTCTTGTTGTTCCCTTCATAGTAGCCCCGTTCCGAGTTAGTATAACGTGTCCAGAGTTTGTGCGACTGGTGGAAGCAGCGCTAGGACTGACTTTTTTTGCAATTGCAGTTCCTAAATTGTAGGGACATTAGGAAACGATGCACTCGTACCTACGATTTCATTCTTGGGAACAAGAATGAAATCACAAGGGGCCAGATCTGGCGAGTAAGGAGAATGGGGGACCAGAACTATTTAGCAGCTAAAAATTTGTGCTGTTTCTTACTCGTCGGTGGGCTTGCGAGGGAGAAAGTTCGCGGAGATCCGTCAACATGTATAAGGCCTCCCTTAGATTCCCCTGACATGTTCCATACGAGAGACCAAACCTGCCGGCGATTTCCGAAATGGTGCTTCGTCGTTCTTCTTTGACGATTTTGCGAACTCTCTGCAATTTTTCGTCTCCACTAGACTGATTTATCAAATAGCCATACGACGGGATATAGCATCAGAAAGCTGAAGGCTTATTACCTTCTGTTGTCGGTTCTGGCGCTGATTTCTGAAGCTTGTGGGTACGCCTTCGTGTGACAACCCTGAAGAAGACAGTGTGTGACTTATGAATTTTGAGTTCGGTGAAATTCGAGACTTGGGGTTTTCACGGCGGTATATGACGCCATGTAATCTGGTAGATATGTACCGACGTTTCAGAAACTTGCTGCATGTATTATTTACCCTGACATTCGCCTCTGTGTACCTCAGCAATGATGGCCTGCAAATGGGTTTAAGCCATGTGGCTACTGAACTGACTTCAGATGCGTTATAGTGGAACCAAAACCCAAGGATCCACGTAATTTCTCAAAATCTAGGAGCCGCCTTCAATTTGTAGGCACTGGAAGGGTGACATGAACAAATTCCGTAGGGAGGACCTGCAGTTTTGGAGTATATACATACATACATACATACATACACACATACATACATGCATGCATGCATACATACATACATACATGCATACATTCAATGGGTCCATAAGTGTGTCACAAAGACAACAGGGTGTGGAACAAGTCATAAATACAAATATACAAATTTACAGTGTAAAATACTATAAACATTTTACAAAACAGTATTATAAATCATCTTTACAAATAAAAAGTTCATCTACACAGTAAAAGTAGTGTGTATTTACGTATATTCTTAAGGCTACTTTAAATTTTGCCCTGTCATCCTTAAGGATTGTCAGACTACGTGGTCAACTGTTGAAAATTTTGTTGCCAGCATGACCTGTGAATCTTGCACTTGGTGCTCAGTGCGTGTGAACTGCTGCACGTTTTTGAACTAAGGAGGGAAATGCTGCACCAATTATGTTTAAATTATTATCGGCCCAATCGTACAAAATGTAGTCACCTGGGCAACCAGCTGCCTTAGATTTGTGGACCCCTGACAAAACTTATTCAATGTCATATGATTTTGAGAGACAGCGTTTTTATCTTTGTTGAGCAGCAAATGTTGAAAGTGGCCTAGGGCAGGAAGTTGGGAAACCCAGGGATGTTGTTTGTTTTTCTTTCAAGTTGTACCATTAGTGCTGGAATAGCTTGAGATCTTCAGTCTTCTGCAACATAGATTAATAGTTAGTTACCTTCTCTGTCGATACAGACATGGTGCTTTCTGCGTGTGTTAGTAGAAATCTGAATATATAATGTATTTTTCAGTGAAACTAGTTGTATTGCTTATTTACGTAGTTACAAGTGCTGTGTAGAAAATAAAATACCCTTTCTGTTTTGAATTGATGTTGTTTTGTGTGGATGTGAAATTTAGTCTGTCTCTGTAAGGGAAGAACATAAATCTAGCGGGTTTGAAAAAAGGGTGCTGAGGAGAATATTCGGACCTAACATGGAATAAAGCAGAGAACAAAGAGAATTGTCGAGAGAGAAACCTCCTAGTTTGTATTATTTACGAATATTATTAGGCTAAGTTGAGGAAGATGTGAAGGGCAGGTCATGGCACATGCATGGGAACTACATACCTATTTTTTAGTCAAGGAGCAGTCTACTGTGAAGATATGGATGTAGTTGGAAGGGTGGTATTACAGGGGATATAAGTGGCATTTGGGTTTATGGATTGGATTCCTCTGACTTTGGGTGTTGGGAAGATGGTAGTGAATGGGAAATTTGATGTTTCCCCAGCAGTGATGTTGAGGATTCTGGTGGTGCGGGATGCTATTCTGTAAAATGAGGTAATCTGACACATACAGAACATCATAGGAATGCGGTGCCTTCATCTTCTTTGCTACACTCCATACAAACGTCAGGCTGCGTCAGTTACCCACCACATGGCTTACACGTCCCTTGACCAGAGTTCTCATGGCATTGAATATTCAAATTCCATAGAATGTGGGTCATTTCTTAACTGGCTAAATGACTGTTAGCTGTTAGTTGGCTTATAAATTAACACTTGACCCACAAACTCCGCTAAATACGAAATTATTAATTATCAGTTAAACCTAACTTCCTTAACACTGTGACAGGTCAGGTGGTGGCCGCAGTTGGAGATCCCAACTTAAAAACTGAGGATGTGATAATGTGCTGCCTGGTCAGGCTATTACAAACAATGCGGGGGCAGAAAATGCCTTATGTGGGGACCATGTCCTTCCATCCGTCCATGACCCATTATTAGCAATTAAAACGGTTGTCAGAATTTTTATAGAAGTTCTTCACAAAAGAGTTAATCAGCAAGCATGTGTTTCATGAAAACTGGCACAGTGATAATCATACTTTATATCAGGGTGTAAATGAACTTTTGCCCATACTTTCCATATTTCTTGATCGGTTTGGATGATGTTGAGTAAAGGAGATATCCACTTAATGTCATTAGTACCTTTGTGGTTCATGAGCGTTAGTGTGGTTCAAACCATTTACCTATGGGTGTAAAGGAAATTTTTGAAAGTAGTTTCTACATTGTTTGAATTACATAAAATCTGGTTCAGGCTATGTCCACAAAATTTTATTGAGTGATTATGTTGATTGAAAATTGGTGGAGTGAAAGCTACACCTTACTTGGGGATGTAAATGAATTTCTATCTTGACTTTCCACATTTGTTGTATGATTTCAATAAAATTCAGTCTGTGAAGTCTGAGCAGTGCTGTTGAGTATGGATGGGTTATGTGAAAATCAGCTGAGAGTAGACAGTACTTCTCTTAAAGGCCTAAAGAACATACCATGTCCACTTGTACTGTGAAACTATGTGGTATTTAAAAAGTGAAGAACACTTTGTACTGTGTCTTTGAGTTCACCATTTTCAGTCTTGTTTTTCTGTAAAGTTTCAGGTACTGTATGTATGATATTGGCAATGAAAGTGCACATTTTACAGGAGAAAAATGAGCACTTCTGTTTGTAGATTCTAAAGTGAATGTGAACCATGGTAAATGTTGAAGGTATTGAGCAACATTGTGATCATTTTGAAAGAAGTCAGACTGTGGGGTGTGTGGTCATTAGATAATATGTCACACTGTAAGTTTTTGATGTAATTATGCTGTCAGCCCATTTAATTTAAGTGTTCTTTTTTACACTGTATTCTAATGCATCGGCTGTGACAGGGAGAACTTAATTGTACTAAATTTTACTGTGGGAGGCATGATACAAGTACCCACTAGTAGGAATGAAAGATACATATGGCAGTTGATATAGAAACATATATATATATAACGTGGGTATAAGATACATAGTGTATTTTAGAATTAAAAATCAGTTTTTAAACATTTTTCAGTGTTGTTTTACCTTTTTTGTTAATCAGTTGAATGAGGATGGTGATGGATCCACTTGGCATGGTAGCCGAGGTTGTGGAATTCGAATCCCTGAAACGATGGCACCAGATCCCCCCTGTTCACCATCTCACAGATTACAGTGCCATAGGAGAGGAACGGAACCATGCAACCAGTCCCTTTCCTTTCAACCCTACAATCAATTACAAAATTGCACTTTGGTATGTGTCCATGAAATTATGTGATAAAGTATTTGCACTAGAACTAAGTCCTTAGATGACTGACTGTTGCTGTGGATAACATGGATTTGTCATTTGTGATTAATGTCTCTGATTTTTTTTTTTTTTGTGTTTCATATTGACATAATACTAGAGGTGCATGATTAAGAGGCCTAAAACCATCTTCCTGTTGTGGTCAAGCTTGAATCGCTCCAGTCTGCCAGAATATAATGTGTTTGGTTTTTGAGCAAGTGGTTTTTGATGTCGGCTATGCCAGATGACAGTTGTTATGAAAATGTCAAAAGTGAAGAGACCAATGGTTGTTAGTTGGTGGTGGTTATGCCACATAGCAGTTTTTGTTACGAAGCAATGAAAAGGTACAGAGGTATCTGTGCCTTAGTCAGCTTCAAAGTGTAATATTTTCTTAGCATGATCTATCAGACTAAAAACTTTCATATTTATTGTGTGAACATTCAGTGAAATTGTAATATCGTAGAATCTTGCTATGGCTGTCATGTATATGACTGGATGAACTGCAGGGTTCTCTGTGGAAACCAGATTCATATACTGTGTAATAGCATGTGAGTGTAATGCCCAGTCATACTTTTATGAGCGCTTTGAACTGCGTTAACAGATTGTGCCTTTCTATTTGCCCTTCGCAATAGATGATCTTGTGTGACAAAATGTTTTCCTTTGCACATTATGTAAATATTCCAGTTTGCTAATCTTCTACTTGAAGTGTTAGGTTTTTTTTAAAGGAGGAATATCTGTACATATTGAACTGCCAAGGTGACTGTTACTGTAATATCAGATTTACATAAGTCAAACTGGTTTTTATTTTGAGTTTTATATTTCAAAGCTTTCAGAAACCATCCTATCTCTCCTTCCTTAATTTAAAATGTTTACAACCTATATTGCTTGTTTCTTTTCAAATGCTGGATAGCAAAATGCTTGTGGGTTTGTGAAATTTCTGTCTCTGATCACCCGTAAATCTGTCATATGTGTGTGTATGTGATTCTTCCAGTTTTACCTACAATATTTTCCTGTTTTCTGAAGGATTTAAGCATGGCACAAAACATAAGGGAGATCATATTCATTTATGTAGGACTTCCTGTAATGCACATTCTTCATGATTGGAATTTGATTAGATTTTGAATTGGGAAGTTGTATTAATTAGATCTGAAGTCTACATTAATATTTAGCACATTTTGTGTCAACTGACTTTGTTTTATGAGTTTATATATGGAGTTTGCATTTTGTCCAGAATGCTTAAGTGGAATTTCAAATAACAGTTTTTAAAAATACTGTAACTTATTTACTTAAACAAAAACATGAAGTTGTCTCTACACTTGATCATGTTTTAGGTATGTTGAATGTGTATTTTTTGGTGTTTATATAAAGTACTCGCTTATGAAGGAAAGTTTTTTTTTTGTTTTTTTGAGTAGGAATACCATTGTTTGACTTGATTACAGGCAAAACTCTGGTCTGACTCAGAGTAGAACGTTTTGTCATTGCAGTCTGAATGTTACAGTAAAACACTGCCTTTTTAATTACACTGAAGAAAATTCTCTGACCTTTTCATGATATTTGCTTTTTATTTTTTTTATAGGACAGGAGATATTTCTCTTCTTTCTGTGGATGCCATTGTAAACTCCACCAATGAATCTATGTCAGAAAGAAATCCAGTAAGTGATAGGATATGTGCCAGAGCAGGACCAGCTCTCAGAGAGGAGATTCGGCAAGAAGTAAAAGGTGAGTGTGTTGATAACCTGTGTCAATAAATATTTAATGTTTTGTACTATCATTGTGAATACTCTTTTAAAAGTATGATTTATAATAACACACTTCGCGTTTTTTATGACTTGTACTAAAATATTTAATTTTTATTAAATTTTCTTTTTGTAAAGGAATGGCATGTCTCATGTCTGAAATTTAGTAATGAAATGTGTGAAATTGCAGACCCATAAGTGAGTGCCTTTGTGTTTGTTGGCCAGTATCCACATTTAATTCCTAAATTTGTGGAATATACTGCTTATGGAATAAATCAAAATGGATTAAAGTGTCAAGTTTATTGTATCAATAAAAGAGTTTTATCAAAAATTCATTAATGGGCCTATGTTTTCAGTGTGCTTCAAGACTGAGACATTTAGTCTGTTATTTACGTTATATTATGTAGAATAAAGAGCTCAAGGAGATAACCAGCCCAGGCTTAACGTTTGTGCGTCACTGGGTGACTGTGGCATGATATACATGCAGATTTTATTGCAGTAAAGCATTACAGAATAGTTGTCATTGTGATCTGTTATCATGTAGTCTGAGAGAAATCTTAACTGCACTTGAAACACCATGGAGTAATGTAACCTCCAGACCCGTAAGTAAATTTTAACTAGTAATTATTATGACTTCATGTTAGGTAATGTGGAGAATGTGTAGAAATTGGAGCTGAGAAAAAGACTGAAATGTCTGGTAAAGGCAATGGTAAAGTTGTTCCTCTGCTTAATTACCCACAATGCCATGAAGGCACATGGGGGAGTGGTGGTATAGCTTCATGTGTTCATATGCTCACCATCCCTTAGAGGTGAGTTCACAGCCCCTGCTACTGACCTAAGGGTACAGAGCCCTGCATACCCGTGTCTAGAGGGCTGAGTGGGCTCCAGATATGGTTGGGTCACTTTGGGAAGAGCAAAGTTATTTGCCTGTGCTGGGAATTGAGTCACGTTCCTTGATTGTCCAGTCCATGGTTGAGTCACTTTAGTAACTGAGCTACACCTGCTCCTCTGGAATTTTATTCTTTGAATGTTCCGTGATTTAGGTGAATGTGACTTTTTTTTTTGGTTGTTTTTAATTATGCTTCCACCTTTCTGACATAGCAGTGAATACAGGAAAGATGCAAAATGTTTGCAGTCAGAAATTTACAATGTGGTGCGTGTTTAAGAAGTGTCAGTCAGTAGGGTAAGTTACAGTACAGTGTCAAAGGAGGATGTCAACATGTAAAATAATTATTAGTGAAATGTGGATCTTTACTCATTAAATTACTTGGCCACAAAATGTTACCTATTTAGTAAAGTGGGCTGCATGAGTAGAAGGTAAAGACATCCCTGTACACTTCATGAAGGCAGATTGGGAAGTCGAGGTATAGCTCCATTCGTTTTTAATCTTGGCCCTGGATGGAGATGAATGGTCAGTCTAATGCCCTAGCTGCTTTACCCATGGGGAACAGGCCTCTGGTACCCATTGAACAGAAGGTTGGATAGGCCAAAGAGCTGGCCTGGATGTTTTGGAGAAGAGATAAATATTTTGTTCCTGCCAGGATTTGAACCCTGAATCATCCTGGGCTGCATTAGTAGTCTGATGAATTTTCAGCTGGATCTGAATATTATATGCAGTCACTAAGTAAATCTGATTGTTGCAATGTTTTCTTTTATGATGTTATTAAAGAATTGTGTTCAATTTTGTTCACAGAGTGTCGGACTGGAGAAATACGTGTAACTCAGGGTCATAATCTCTCAGCACGATATGTGATACATACTGTTGGTCCCAGGTACAATGTAAAATACCAAACGGCAGCAGAAAATACCTTACATATTTGCTATAGGTTAGTTAATAGCTTAGTTTTAAAACCATAAACATATTAATAAAATTGGGAAGTTTTGTTGTTGCAGTGGTATAGAATGATGGGTACATATGATGATTCATTATTTTATTCAGCTCATCTTCTTGGTTTTGGTTGTTGTGAACTGTTCACATAATTGCACATCACACACTGTGAGTGCAGTTGCTGTAGGTCATTTGTAACTGGTTAATGCCTTCAGATAAAGTGCATATTTATGTCCTTGTAAAACTGAATTGTAAATGGTCAAACAGGTTTATCATACAGTGATCATTTCATAATTCAAAGATTGTAATATTTCTATACTGCAAGAGCTTGAAACATAATTTGTTTCATTGTGACCTGTTTCAGCAAGAAGCATTTTAACTGATGAATGGCTTGCATTATCACACTTATCTGTTTTGTCTTGAATTATTGTTTCCAGGAATGTTCTACAAAAGGCTTGTGAAGTGAATATATCTACAATTGCTCTGTGTGTCATCAACTCAGTTAGGAGGAACTTTCCTCCAGATGAAGGTGCACACATAGCATTGCGTAAGTATTCATCCCGGAATTGTTTGAACCTATTGTTTAAGCACATACTGGGCCATTGGTGAGACATAATATTATTTGTAGAATTTGTACAACTTTAACAGGTGATTGATCTGGCAGGATTTTAAGCTGAAAGGAAGATAGTGTTTGAAGTGCTGAACCCTGAGTGTCAGAGTTGTTTAAATAATATAAGACTGAAGTCAGACTTCACAACTTAAAACTGTACTTTGGGATGAAAAGTATTGCTTTGTAATTGACTTGGCCATATCAGATACATTATTTTGGTTCCATGCAGGCTTAGTTCAATGTGGGCATTTACAGACTCTTTCATCCTCACTGTTTAATATGTACATCTAATAGTAGTTAAAAAGGAAGAATTCAGGTCAACTTTGGAATATTTTGTCATGGAAATAAAAATCTAATGCAGAAGCATTCCCTCTTAAACAGACATTTTATGACACACCACGATTATTTTACATCATTGTCTTCCCAACTGCATATCTGTTGGTTCATCTCTGTTGTATCATACCTGATAATCAGCAGAGCAAATTTTCAAAACACTGTTTTTAGATAAAATGAGGTGATAGAAGAAACATATATGTATCACCTGATTTCTTTTATCTATGTTTAATGTATTTTACTTGATCCTTTTTGTCCATGCTTAAATTTTAGTGTATTGTGTAGGGCTTGATCTTTTACCATCCTTTTCCTCTCAGTGCTGTCCGTAATGCACTTCATTTCCTCTTGTGCTTGTTAGTACTGAAGCTGAAAAAATGTGTTTGTTAGCTTTGCCACATTTGTCTGTTTTGCACATGGAACAACTGAAGAACTACTGGATTAACTTTTGTGGAGTTTGGTAGCAGTAGGTTTTACCAAAACTTGATAATGTTTTAAGTTCTGCTGAAGTCAGACAGCAAAAATAGATGCTGTACATGAAGACCTTTATGTGTGTCAGTGTACATCTTTGAACATTAGTCATTAAATATTTCAAATGAAAGTTGTAGAGAGAAATGATACAAAATGTATGTGTCTAAATTAAGCTGTAGTGTTGATAATAGCACATTTGTAAGAAAGGCTATGGATTGTGAATGAATTACAGGCACTGTCCGGCGGTTTCTGGAACAGCATGGAAATTGTTTGGATTTAGTGGTGTTTGCTGTAGAGAACATTGATGTAGGAATCTATGAAGTGTTGCTTCCCTTGTACTTCCCCCGTTCATTACAAGAGCAAGAAATGGCTTTATGGCAGTTGCCTGCCAATGTAGGTGGTCCCGACGGTGAACCTCTGCTACCGGATCGCCAGATTCGCATCATTGATAATCCTCAACACTCATTAGATGGTGAGTTACTAATGTATTTGTCTTCATTCCAATGCTGTGTCTTTGATACTGTACGTGTTGCTGTTGAAGTATGTAATCACATTATTAATTGCATAGAGTACCTATGTATTCCATACATCACATAAATGTTGTAGTTAAAGTGTGTAATTAGAGGAAAATTTGTCACTGTTGCTTGTTACTTTATAGAATGTGTAGATATTGCATCCAGTGACTATATAAGGAGAAGGAGAAGACCTACACATTTTGAAGTCCAAATGAAGAATGAAATTAATGATGATGATGATGATGATGATAATAATAATAATAATAACAACAACAACAATAATAATAAAAGAGGAAAGCAGTGAACTATAATATTACCAGCCATGTCCCCACCATGTGGTGGGCCACATTATATTCACACCACCATCTGATTTTGCTCTGTTGTGTAATGTGCTTGATGCTCAACTATTTCCTTGGCCTCCGTGCAAACCAGGGTGTGTCTCATCCATCCTAGGGCTATTATAAATAGAAAGATAAAAGGAGTGGAGAGGGACCATAAATTCATTCTACATGTTACCCATAGTATGGGTTTTGTAGTTGAAGCCTGTAAGGACCTTGAATAATATACTTCTATTGAAACGTTTAGTTAATGTATGTTACAATTAGGAATTCTGTGGACTAATGTTTTTTTAGAAAATGGTAAAACATTTACCTTGTTCGACTGTCATCACATCTTTTTGTTCATTTTCATATTCAGAATTTGAATTATAAGAAGCTTTTTTTTTATTCCTGTGAAATGAGTTTCAGTTGACATTACATGTGCTGTTCCTTGTGGTAGGCCATCAAAGAGATCTCCAACAGAGATGTTCTTAGTTCTTACATTTTACACAGTGGAATTAGTAAAGGATATCCATAGGAAATTTCATATATGTTACAGGAAATAACAGTAAAGGTGATATTTTCTATCTGCGTGGCATGAAATATTTATAGAACTTGGTAATCCATGTAAGAAGAAATATCTGCAGTCTGAAAGAGACAGAGTACCATTAACTGAATAGGTGTGGCTAATTTTTACACATCTTGTAACTAGGCAGATAATCTAATTTGTCCCAATACTGAGAGTTCTTAGAGAGTTTATCAGTACTTCATTGTACATGCAAACATCAACAGTTATGACATATGAGAAAACAGAATATGATAAAAGATGTGAAGGTAAAGGTAATGTTGCCCCTTCATTACCATGAGGAAAGTAGGGGGAGTAGAGATATAGTTCCACTCATTCTTAACTTCAGCACTAGATGAAGGTGAATGGTCATTTTTATACCCCAGCTGCTTTAGTACCGAGGAATGAAAACTCGATATCCATTGAATAAGACGCTTGGTGAGTCTCACAGCTGGTTTTGACGTTTCTGCAGAGAAAAAAATCTCTTGCCCTTGCTGGAAATCAAATCCCTGGTTGTCCAGGTTGTAGCCTAGGTGCTATTCCAACTATGCAGGTCTGGCTGAAAGCAAAGTGGTGCACTGGTATTTTTCATGACAAGTTTGTTGGTTCTGAAAGTGATTAGGATTCATTTTATGTTTTCATTTCTTATGTATTTATACCAGTAGTTTAATTTGGTTTAGGTTGCACAACAAGGAGGATGCTAGTGTAAAGTCAGAAATGTCTGTGGCATCATAATGAATTTAAGTATTCTGTCTTTAGTGGGGTTCTGTTGTGTAGATTTTAAAATATTTTAATTTAGAATTGCAGTATGTGTAGTTCTGCCACTAGCACCATTGTAGTGTGCACTACATATCTTTTATTTTATTAGGTATTGTACAGGTTTTGACAATACCTGCTTGTAAGAATTGTCTTTATCTAATGCAGAAGTGCACAATTCTTTTTAAAAATGTAGGAGCCGCCTCAAAGTACTAGACACTGGCAGGGTGACATGAACAACATTCCATTCTGAGGACCTGCAAATATTAGTCATCACCATACAAAATTTAGTTGCCCACACGACCCGGTGCCCAGGATTTATGCACCCCTAGTCTAGTGACACTGAGAGTTTTTTTCATTGAAGTATGAGTAGAATAGGTAATCCTTGAAATTCAGTGCCTGTTCCTAAAGTTGTGAATTTTATGAACATCCCCACAGAAATGTAAAATATCAGAAGTTCTGTGTGTGAAGCTTCTGAGAGATGTCTGGTAGTGTTTATAAAAAACAGTATGATGAATAGAATATGTAGACCTAACAAGGAAATATTTACATGAGGCTGGGTAAATTGCCCTCTTAGGAGCTTCATAATTTTTACACTTTACCAGATATTGTTAGGATGGTCAAAGTCAAGGAAGTGAGATAGGCAGGACATGAAGGATGCATGTTAAAGTTGAGATATATGTACAGTTTTAGTTTAAAGATGTGATGGGAATAGATAGCTTGGAATACCTAGGCATTAATGTCAGGATGATATTAAAAATGGATCTTAATGAAATAGCATGTAATTTTGTGGACTGAATTCTTCTTGCTCAGGTTAGGAACCATTGATATGCTTTGTGAATGTGGTAATGGACTTTAGGTGAGGAATGTTTTAACTTAGCTGAACAGCTGTTAGCTCCTGAGAAATGAACTGTTCATGGAGTTAGGTAGTTAGATTGTCTATTTGTATTGCTTCATAATTTGCTGGATTTCACTACCTTACATCTGTGATATAAGGTCTGCTAATTGGCCTTCTGTATCCTCTCTCATATGTGCTGTCACATTCCAATTTACATTTCCAAACATATTATCAGTTATTAAACTTGCATCTTAAATTGTTATAATAAGGTTTGTGTCTGCAAATAAACGTGTTTTATGTTGTTAGAAACATGTTAGTAAAATCGATTTTACGGACTGATTCATTGGGTAGGAGGCAGCTGTTAATGAGTATTGTCATGTAAATGAATAGTTGGTATCTCGTTGTCTATGGGAAATTGGAAATTTTATATTGAACATATCTCTGTCATATTTTCAGCCATAGGTATAACCTGTGGATTTTGTGTTATTACTTTTGTATTGTAGTGCCTTTTGCAGAGCTGTTAGGCAGGCTAATTATTAAGCAATTTTATACATGACTAGCTGTCATCCTGTTGTAGTGCAGTAAGCTTATATCCTGTAGTGTGAAGAGCCTTTGTGTTGCTTCAGCAATTGAGCCACACCTGTTTACAGTGGGTGTCATCTGTTCATACCTGCCTTCCTTCCTACCTTCCTTCCTTCCCTTCTCCATCCATTTGTTTGCTTTGACTCCTCACTCTGACAAACAATCTGTAGTCTTTTGAAGTGTGTTTAGTAGCATAACATGTTTTCTTACTGATGTACAGTTAAGAGCTTATGACGAGCTTATGACGAATGTGAAAAGGAGGAACCTGGTTCATTAGTTTCTCTGTAGTGCTATGTTCTTGTGAAGGGAGACTTTACAGGGTATCATTGCTAAATGAATTTGATGGAGCCTTATTATGGATGTAAGTACTGAAGTAACATCAAAGGTACTAATATAGTTTAAAGTGTACTGATTCTTAATACTCATATTTTGAAACCAGTGTAACTATTTAACTAATATAAGTCCATTGAGCAGAGACCTTGAGAAGTTAATAGTTCTTTGGCTTGTCGAGAAATTCCCTGTATTTTATGGAACCCTTAGGGTCATTAGTGTGTACATATCAGCCCACCACATGTCCCTGTCCTGAGCTAGATCAGTTCAACGCATGTCCTCCCACCCTATTTTGTTGAAGACTTATCATAATATTATCCTTCCATCTATTTCTAAGTCTTCCAAATAGTTGCTTACCCTCATTCCCTGCAAAAACCATGTATGCACCTCTCCTCTTTTCCATATGTACTACATGCCCGGCCTCTCTGATTTTTCTTTATTTGATCACCCAAATGATATTTGGTGAGGATAACAAATCATGAAGCTCCTCACTATGAAACTTCCTCTAGTTTACTGTTACCTTCATAGTTGAAATCAGCATACATGTAATGAAGTTGGTAAACAAACAGTTTATTTTCCTTCAAATATTAATTTTTTGTGTGCATGAAAGCTTGAGTTTATTTTTCTGCAATTGCAAGTATGTTAAAGTCATTTGTAATAAGTTGTACATAATTATTGGAATTCTCGTGTAGGATATTGTTTCTTATCATGTTCTTCGCACATAGGGCACAAAGTACAAGCATAGGGGCAGTTATCTCTATGTCCATCTCTGAAACTGTAAACTGAATTGTGTTGAAATTTGATATTGAAAGGGAATTGTGATGAAAAGTTAATTTTAATTTTGGTTAATCCTATATAACTCCTATTTTACATGAAGACAAAATTTTGGTACTCTGTTATGAATTAAGTACTGTAAAGTGATTGGTGCATGATGTGAAATATTTATCAGGTAAGGTCTGCATCTTCATTTAGAAGATTTTTTTTGATGTAATGTTTATTTAATGACATATGAGGAGGAAAGACTTTTAATGTTTGTTCTGGATGCTGAGGTGAAGAAACAGATTTGTGGTATCCCAATCAGGATTCAAACCCTGATCGTACAGTCTGTAGCCAATCACTTTACTAACTAAATGTCACAGGTATTACAGATAACCAATATCCATGAAGTGATAAACATAGTAATGGGTGTGTGACTTTTTATATCTTTGATTGGTAAAGTAAACCGTGTCAGACTAAGATAAAAGTACCTTGTGGGTATCAAAATATTACTGACATTTTCTGAGAATGTGTAAGGCAGTGTTTGTTTTTTTATGGTTTCTGGTGAATGCCATTCTGATACCGTGTATGTGGACATACCCCAATGAAATTATTTTTGGTTATAAAAATGAATTAAATAATTTCATGGGTATTTGTTTTTAGGAAGTGCATGTGTTTTTAGAAACTGTTCTTGTGTGTATGTGCATTTATGCAGGTGAATGGTAATTTTCTTTGCTTATAAATCTTTGAACCAATGCTGAGTTTGAAAATCATACAGCTGGTAAAGTGGGAGTGATGTGTAGAGTCTTTGAGTTTATTGCTTTTACTCAGGTAGGCAGTGTACTTCATTAAGTTGTGCTTCTCATAGTAAGTAACAAAGAAATATGATTGCTGCTATACAACGCAGAAACTTACTTTTGTTTCCTTAAGATATTCTTGAACCACCAAGTAGAACTATGGTGCAGGGTATTTATTTCAGTCATAACTATGTTCTTGAAGTTGGCTGGGATAGCAAATCCGGTGTAGCGACTAGCTACGGGCTGGGCGGTTTGGGGTTGGAACCCCAGTGGGGTGGTATTTTGCACATTGTATTGATCAGCCTCTGGGGCCCACCCATCCTACTGTACAGATGGTATTGGGTCTTTTCCTGAGGGTAAAGCAGCTGGGGTGTGGTGTTGAACACACACCCCCATCTAGTGCTGATGTTGTAGAAAGAGTAGAGCAATACCTTTACTCCCCCTCTGGGCCTTCATGGCATGTTACAGGGTGTTCTTAAAAGTCTACCATTAGATCTTGTCTTAAGTTAGTTCAGTGAATTAGACACCTTTCACCCTGTTTTAAAAATATTTTAATGTTATTCTTATGTATGTGCCAGGGTCCCCCTACTTTTGAAGTGTTGTACATTGGAAAGTGTAATTTGGAATTGCCAAAGAATTCTATTGTTTACAGATTTTATATGAAATATTTTGGTGTGTGTGTGTGTTGTGGAAAATGTTTAATGCACAAACTGATAATGTTAATTCCTGGTATCTTGTAGATGTATATTTGGAAATTGGTGTAATGTTGGATTATAAGTATACTTCAGAATTTAGGTTGTAAGCTATGTGTTTTGAAAAATTACAATGTGACCCCTATACCGAATTGACTAAGGTAGTATTTTGAAGTTTCTCTTCTCAGTGTTAAATATCAGAAACAAAACTTTCTTTAGATAAGTCTTGTTGTAAGTTCCCACCATGTTCTAGTGCTGTGTGTGATTCCAGTTTGTAGTACATAGCACCAAGGAACATTATTATGCAGACACCTATAATTTCTTCTCATTATTCATGAAGGTCATTTTGTAATTTGACTGCATAAGTTGTTTGTTTTGCTATTTGAGTTATAGATTTTTTAAACTAGCTGTTTATAAGCTTTTGTTTGTTTTTTTTTAAACTTATACATTCCATTGTGTTGGAATACAAATTAGAAGTAAACAGATAAACCATCAAAACACAACTTTATAAAATAGTGCTATACTCAGGTACATTTTTCCACCCACAAAAATTTTCTTCCTGATTTGAATGTACAAAAACTGGATTTGTAACATAATTTATCTTCCAAAATATGATGTGTGCACTTCCTTAATATGTTTTAGATATCAGCCTGATGATAACCCCATGCGGGCCGAAACGTGTAGCTGAGTGCATCATTATTCCATAAAGTTGTGTTTTGTTGGTTTATCTGTTTATTTCTCATTTGTAAATGTTCACTGAAGTAATTTTTTTACACTGGTGATACTTAAATAGTAAATTTCTTCAACATGCAACTAATTAACTGACCAACTGACAGACAGACAGATGGACAGACTGACTGACTAAATAACTGGCAGAGTATCCAACTTACTAAGCAGTTAACTAACAAACTAACTGACCAATCGACCAACCATCTAATTGACCAGTTAGTCTAGTCTAGTCTGTCATAGCTTCCATAAATCTCACTATCCTAAGTGTAACAGGTCAAGATTCAAGTCTCCTGGGATATTATACTGTGCCATTAGTGGTGGTATTGGGCATTTGCCTGGAGGAAGTGGAGAGAGCATGATAGGTTGATCCTGTAAACACAGTGGGGTTTCTTTTATATATATGTGTGTGTGTGTGTGTGTGTGTATATATATATATGTGTGTGTGTGTGTGTATATATATATATGTGTGTGTGTGTGTGTGTGTGTGTGTATATACACACACACACACACATTGCCACATGCTTATTGCCTGTGTTAGTGTAGGAATTTTCTGCGTTTGAAACATGAATGGTGTTCAGTGTGGAAGATGTAACACAGACCCATATGTTAAGCGTGTAATATGATACCTGTATGAAACTCAGTGCCTTTACATGAAATTGCAAGGATGTGTAGATGTAAGTCCTGCTATGTAATAGTCTGCTAAAAAGCACAACTGTTGAGAGCAAAGCCTATTCATGTCTTTTCTGTCTCATCAAATTATCTTATTATGCAATTTAGAACAAATAACTGACCTTCACCAGTTCAGTAAGATTGTTCTTCAGCATTGGTACTTTATAGTCATCCAAAAACTGCTTGTTGTATAGTGGGTATTATAATTGCAGCAAATTAAACTATGTCAAATAATTTTTTTTAAATTTAAATGCATCCAGTTGGTGATCACCATTATATGTAAGCAATACTGCAAAACTGGGCATGTTTCATATATTTGAAATAAATGTATGCTCTCTGAAAAATGTAACAAAATATGTCAGAGTTTTGTTCTTACAAAGAGTGTGAAAGAGGGGCTCAGAAACCAGCAAGCACCTTCTTTTGGCCCGTGAGCTCCCATAATAATGAAATGAACTTGGTTGCTTGCACAGGATGCTGAGTAGGTACTGGCACTGTTTGGGTTGCAACGCCAATGTAATTTATGATTTTGGGTCATGGGCAGAAAAGTTCACTGGTCTGAAGGAAGAAAGGATTGTGTAATTGTTTATATATATATATATATATATATATATATATATATATATATGTGTGTGTGTGTGTGTGTGTGTGTGTGTGTGTGTGTGTGTGTGTGTGTACACGGAAATTATGCTGACAGTTGATTAATAAAATTTTCTTTTAGTATCTGTGAGATATCTTTATAATCTTTACCATTGCAATGATCATTGATTCTCTAATCACATCTGTGTATGAAGACTGATGCAATTTTTGAGTATATAATTTAAAATCTAACAGCCATTGAACCACTTATTGAAGTTATTGGTTTTGAATGAAACAAAAAAAATTTACTTTTGTAGGTGATGAATCAGTTGACCTCTCTTCACAACTTGACACTTCAATTGCTGTTGGTGAACACGCATTCAGCCACATGCAGGGTGACTTGGACCAACAGAGGCTCCTTGGGGAGCGACCACACTCTGATCCTGTAGGTGAACTGATGATTAAGGAGATGCAGAGCAAAGAAAGGTAGGCACATGCTCAATAATTTATATTATGATATTCAGCTGTCCATTTTATTCAGTTGTTGTCTGAATTTTCCCTTCCTTTATTGTTTGTAGGAAAGGGGCAAGCACAATCACATGATTTCCTTTTGTATGATTTATATTTTTTTAACCATTGCCACAAGGAACTGGACAATGTACACATTTTTTTAGTTGCTGTTTAAAGATGAGATTTCAGACTTCTGTCACAGTGTAGTGAAGGCATTTGCTGGTCTGGGATGTTATGCAGCATAGTTGTAAACATTTAACTCTATGTGACATATTTTGTGGGATGTAGCCAGTATCAATACAGAGGAAATATTTATTTCATTTTCAAGTGTTTGTAATATTCCTTTGACAAAATTGGCGGAATATGTAGATAGGAAGGAAGACCCACTAATACAGGTTGTCAGAACACACCAACACAACACCGACTCAGTAGTGTTACAGAGAGCTAGATGCCTGAAGACAGAAGTACAG
>Ga0131853_10008663_pt1 | contig 18552 bp, 19 predicted proteins | sample TergutLab28metaG_FD_92764 | JGI IMG/M metagenome (GOLD analysis project Ga0131853, IMG submission 92764) | Labiotermes labralis P1 segment gut microbial communities from Petit-Saut dam, French Guiana - Lab288 P1 (version 2) (version 2) | ecosystem: Host-associated > Arthropoda: Insects >...
TCATTACCAAACCCTCCTAATAGAATAGAGTTGATTCAATTTTTTTCTTTTGGGGGGGGGGGGGCCAACGTTTTGTGGGAACATGCTGCCTGCATCTTCTGGGTCAAAGTCATTACATTCAGTGCACAGCCCAATTATATAGACAGCATTACAAAGAATACGTTCCTGTTCATCAGGACGTGCTCAGTCTGCTCTCACCCACTCACATTTCTAAGTGACCACCTCTCACACCACCCTGTTGTTACTGTAAATGGGCAGCTTGTCTGCTGCATCATTCCTATTTGCCTGGCCAGGCCCCTTCCTCCTCTTTGCCTCAGTTACGAGTGACCACATTTCTCATCACCCTGTGTGCATAACCTGCTGACATTCTCACCACAAATTACTCTGACTGGTATCCAGTGGCATGGAGTCACTGTAGACAACAACACATTTGGACATTTCTGTCTTTCTTTCATATAATTCTATGCTACTTCTCTATAGTTTGTTCATAGGAACTGTGGAGTAAATATACACATACAAGAGAAACAAGTACTGATAAAATGCTGGCTCCGTGTTGGTCACATGTTAGGCTAGCAGTGCATCGATATTCCTTACAGCAAAACAACAGGCAATTGCAAAGCTCCCAAATCATTTAAATGCAGTCTGCAGGTAACATGAACACACTACAAGCACCACAATAATACTGTCTCCACTTTACCAAAATAACAACATCTGGTGCACTGAGACACATCACACCTATTGTAAATTTAGAGAGATACTTTGCCCTTACATAACTAACTGACTGCTTGACTAACTCACTAAGTAAGAAGTAAGTAATTAAGTAAGTAAGTAAGTAGGAAAGGAAGTAAAGTGAAGTAAGTAAGTACATACGTAATTAACTCCATGGAGGAGACTCATTCCTGAGAAGCTAACAGGTCCTCACCTAGTCAACAAACTCCCTGCAATTCATGGCACCCGTAGATTCATGGCCGCATTCATGCCAGACCGCTACGTGTCTCTAACCTGAGCCAGATCAACCCAGTCCATTCCCCTCCTCATCCCACTTCTTGAAGATCCACTGTAATATTATCCTTCCATCTTTGCCTACGTCTTCCAAGTGGTCTCTTACCTTCAGATCTTCCCACCAAAACCCTGTATGTATCTCTGCAGGCTCCCATATGTGCCACATGCCCTGCCCATCTCTTTCTCCTTGATTTTATCACCCAAATAATATTTAGTGAGGAGTACAGATAATAAAGCTCCTCAATATGTAGTTTTCTCCACTCCTCTGTCACCTTGTCCCACATAGGCCCAAATATCCTCCTTAGCATCCTACTCTCAAACACCCTCAGCCTATATTCCTCCCTCCACGTGACAGACCAAGCTTCAAACCAATACAAAACAAAAGGCAAAATTATAGTTCTGAATATCTTATTCTTTATATATTTGGATAGCATTGGGACATAAAAGATTCTGTTCCACATGATAGCAAGCAGTACCTGACTTCAATCTCTTCCTAATTTCTTCATGAATGGAATTCTGATTTATTAGTATTGTTCCCTTATATTTGAACTGTTCAGCCCTTTCAAAGAATTTATCACCTATCTTTAATTTATGTGGAATTCATCCTGTTGTGATGTAACATTTCAATATTGACATATATAGTACCATCTCCAAAAAGATGTTTACAGGTAGTCAGGCTGACATCATCAATCAATTCAAAAAGTACTAAAATGCCAAGCCAAATGTATATTTTAATAAACAGTGACGTCCACTAATGAAGCCAATAAAATATGTTGCGGTTGACAGTAATAAACATGTCAATATTGATACTCATGTTTATGTTGTGATTTCCTCCTGCAGGCCGGTATCAAGACATGATGATACAGTTCTTTGCCCTTAGCCCTTACACTACTTACCAAAATAATAACATCTGGTGCATTGAGACACAACTCTGCCAGCGCTACTCTAGCTTTCTGCCCTCCGGAGAGATCCTTCATCTTTATAGTATGTGCATGACTGACCAAACCAAACATTCCCAGTTGCTTTCGAGCTTTCTCGTACGGAAGGTCGAATAATCTCATCAGGTACTCTGCTGGTGTCTCCTCAGCCGTCAGATGTTCACCAGAGTGCTGATCAAATCTTCCAATTCGCTGAAGTAAATGTAAGGGACATTTCAAGCTTAAAGTTTAGCATACTGGTTGATGGGGCTATAGCAGCATAAAAAGAAAACTAAGTTTTATATTTATTATGATTTGTTGATTCCAAATTTGGACTTACAATTTTGCTCTTATTCTTATAATAAAACCAACAAAATGCACTAATTTCTCAAATTTATTTTTGGAATAGAAGTCTACATGTTTCGGACAGGTTTCCTGTCCATCAACAAGAGTCTAGTACTGTATACACAGAAAAAGGTATATGCCATACAGGTTTTGCTGTGTATACAGTGCTAAACTCTCGATGATGGACAGAAAACCTGTCCGAAACATGTAGAGTTCTATTCCAAAAATAAATTTGAGAAATTAGTGCAACTCGTTGGTTTTATTACATGAATACATCACGATGCACAGTCCTCTGAATGTCAAATTCACAATTTCGCATTAACCACAGTCTTGAGGAAATGACAATGAACATTTCCAAGCAACCAGACCATTTTTGTCACTCTTTAAATTTGTCCATTATAATGTGCGAATATGACCTGTCATTGGTGAACAGAAGTTTATTTGCATTTAAACATTTATGTACATATTGATAAAACTGTAAAGTGACTGAATGATAGACTGGATATTATTTACACTACAATGTTGTGCACAGACTTTTGGTGCTCAATATCATGATTTGTTTCCCAATCTTTCTACCATGGAGGTATACATCAAATAGTTTTTCATATTCTGAGGATCTCCTACAGACAAAAATGTTCACCGGGAAGGAAATGGTGATAGTAGAAAATCAGTTAAATTACTGTTCAATTACTGTCCTGAACATATACTTGTAGAGCGGCTATATACACAAATCAGCTTACACTGTAAGAAAAAAATTAAAGCATTTTTCCCTGCCTTTTGAGTGAGATTTGGAATTTTTCATGGCATTTCAGAATTTCAAAATCTTTATGTATTTATGCCATGATTTTTCAAGGAACCCTGGTTGGGACACACTGCTCTCCATAGTTAAATGAAAGCAACATTACAACGTCACAGTTCTGTTCAGTAGTTCGCTATTAATCACAGATGCATAAGAAAGAAGAATGCCAATATACGTAAATTATTACATGTAAAATATACTTACAAGGCGATAGTTCTTCCGCATATCACCAGATTGTGGCTGCAGGTCTGATGTCAAAAGTTTAAGAAATGTGGACTTTCCAACACCGTTGGGTCCAACGATGGCCACTCTTGAGCTCAGATCAATGCCAAAATCACACTTCTTGAACAAAGATGCCTGACTAGGGTAAGCAAATGTTACATCTGGAAAGCAATATTCTTGTATATGATCCGTACAGACACACTGACACAGAGAAATATTTGTTCACTGTAACTAGAAGTGTGAAATTACTCAGATTTTCAAACTGGAACTTTACATTGTGCCACTAATCCTATACTATAGTTACCTGTATCTACATGAATTTTTCCTAATCCATCAACTAAGTCATGGAAGATCACACCTTATAACTGTGCACAAAATTAAACACATTTGGTACAAATATACTCCTTAAAACTCATGACTGTGGTGTGGAATGTCTTCTGTTCCAGTAAATACAGTCAATATTGCTAAGAGCTAGACTGAGTAAAAGATGTGAAAACAGAATCCCCACAAGGTGTTTAAGGAAACACAGCACTTGTACAACTGTTTGTTCCTCCCCTTTGTAGACTGTTAGAACAGACATCAAAGATCGTAAAAGGCTAAGACACTTAACTCTTAGCATGCCTCATAACAAGGCAGTAAACTGGAAGAATTCCAGCACTCAGGTCCATACGGGGAAATTAATGAAATTTGTAAAGCCATTTGACATGGTACAGGAAAGGGTAAGCTCACAGATGCCTGTAATTTGTGCCATGAATTAAAGACTATTTTATTTAGTGCCAGCAGAAGGAACAACAGTCTTATGGGTTATGTCAAACTGGCCTTGTAGACTAGCAAAATGGGATATTAAATCTCAATACCATGGGAATGGAGGCTAAATTTTAACTTGCATGTAACAGTGTACTGTCCAGCAACAGGTGATTTTAAACACCCTGACACCACAAGGCTGGCACCCAGAATTTAACTAGTACCCACTGGAATGGACTGGGTGGGCACCAGAAAAAAAAAGTGCCTTCTTGGAACTGGGCCCTGTTCATTCAGCTCAGATCCTAGTCACTTTTCTGATTCAAGAATCCAGCCATTATAAGTACTGACAGGGTTACCAATAGTAAATTTCATAAAACTGTTTTTAATCCAAGCTCAATCCCCATGTAGGTACTCCTACAATGTACAGCCTTCTCTGACCCTTAAAGTTCAACCTACAACAAACGATCACCTATCTCCTTTCTGTATCCTGATCAAATACTGCACACTGTTCTCATTTATTCCTTACAACTGTTAAATATGTAAAAGAAGAACACAACTCACTATGCAAACCCAGAATTGGAGGCTGCAGTGGTGGAGGATCAGGAAATGAAAATTTGACTATGTATTCTCGGGGTTTCTGTAGCAATTCTGTGGGGCCCTGGTCTTCTTCATTTTTCTGAACCTTACTACGATTCTTTTCTTGCTTCCTTGTAAGAGCTTCCTTTTGTTTCTTTTCCTATAAAGAAGAAAACTTCAATTGAAAGGTGAAAAAGGAAAATCCATACACTCTGACAACCTATGATTTGCTCAACAAAACATTTGTTCGAAAATTCCAGTTGTCTGTGATATGACACAGTGTCACATCCCAGAATCCTCAATTACACCACTGTGAAAACCTAAAAAACTGTCCTATTAATGTTATCTTAATTCTATGAATACTAGCACTGTGCAGAAGACAGACCTCTATACAGCCTGTCATCTTCACTATCTTTTATACACGACTCTGTGTACCATTAAACAGCACAGCAGTTTTTACCTTCCATTTCAAAATCCTAATGTTGCTCTGTGTTTTATAATCCTCCTGGTTACTGACTTCATAATGGCTCTTAGATGGGTGCACACAGCCTTCCATGCTGATGTGCCAATAACAACTCCCCCCCCCAAACACACACACACACATGCACATACACATGATCTGCTAACAGAACCAGTAGACAAACTCTTCTGCAAATCATGTAGTACCCTCTGCAGTTCTGTACAAGGTTTGAGGTTTTTGCAGTGAAGATCCAGGTAACAGGTTCCTGCAAAGTGTTACCTGTCTACCAACTACAAGTGTCACACCTCAGAAGACCATAACCTTAACATTCACCATTGTCAGAACATACAGTGGTCACTATTTCTGCTTGTATGCTTTTAAGCTACACTTACGGCTTGTTTCTTTGACTGTCCATGTGCTTTCATCTCCTTAATTCTCTTCTCCTGCTTTTCATACTCCTTAATCATTTCTTTCCTCTTCTGTACATACATCTTCTTGAACATACTGTAGTTCCCCTTGTAATAGTGTAATTTCTGCTGGTCCAGGTGAATTATCTCATTGCAGACATTATCAAGGAAGCTCTGGTCATGAGACACAATCAGCAATGTCTTTTTCCAAGCCTGCAAGTAGCTTGAAACAAAACGAACAATTTCTCATATATTCAACAATTTAATACCAACAAGGAAAAAAATTAATACGAAATGTCACTTAAAACTTTATAGAACTTTTAACAATATCGAGGCACTTGTAAAGAAATATGATGTGTTTGTGTGTGTGAGCTGGATTTATATGGCCTAAGAAAGCAGTCAGTGGCAAGTTTTGTGGACAGGTTAATGAGCCTGTGGGTTGTATAAAGGTGTGGAATTTACTTGCCTCATTAAATGACTGTCATCTTCTCAAGGACTCAGACCCACCCATAGAATTTTTTACACATTTATCAGTAACGCCCTCAATACAATCCTGATCACAGCCCCCCCCCCCCCACTATATTTGTTTAAGATCCATTTTAACCCTTACATGTGGTAATGTGTAACTAACAGAAAGCCCCAAAAGTATATCAAACTTCATGCACCCCTGACAGTATGTCAGTTTTCACCTGTCAGCATAATTCCACCACTGCTCCATATTCTTTCTCCTCTCATCTGCGCAATGGACTTCAGTCCATTGCGCAGCCACAGTAACATGAGACATAGTCTCATCCCCACCGCAATAATAAAAATATACAGTAAAATGTATGAGGGTTTTGGTGAGGAGCACTGATGGAAGAGACCACTTGGAAGACCTACGCATAGATGGGAGGATAATATTCAAATGGTTCTTCAAGAAGCGGTATGGGGAGGCATTGACTGGACTGGTCTGGCTCTGGATAGAGACAGGTGGCAGGCACTTGTGAATTGGGTAATGAACTTTTGGGATCCATAAAATGTGGTGAATTTCTTGACTAGCTGAGAAACTGTAAGCTTCTCAGAAAGAACTCTGCTCCATGGAGTTAGTCAATTAACAAAATGTATGTATGGGGCAGCTTTGGTTTTGCATTAAATGCTGTTCTACACTTGTTTTGAGAAGGTGTCAGATTCAAATTGCAGGGAGGACTCCAACTCTACTGACTGATTTTGGTGATTTTCCTCAGTTCCTCCTGGCAAACAGTGACAATGCCTCAATAAGGCCACAAGCACTTCTTCCCCATCCTTACCCAGTTCATTATTCTCCAGCCATCCTGCTGCTCAACATTGCATTTCCTTCAGTTTTCCCATCAACGCACTTTATGTATTTCTCTTACAGCCCAAATCCACCACAGACCTTGCTCATATCATCTTCTTTGATTTGATCATTCTAAACGTACAGTGAGGAGAACAAATTATGGAATTCACCATTATGCAAGCTCCTCGTCTCCAGTTTTTATTACAAATACAAAATAATATAATGACACTTACTTATCTAGCCAGATGACGGCATTCAGATCAAGATGGTTTGTTGGTTCATCCAACAACAGGAGGGTTGGCTCTAGGAATAACGCTTTAGCAAGAGACACCCTCATTCGCCAGCCACCAGAGAAATTTTTGGTGGCACGGTTCTGCATCTCTCTTGAAAATCCTAAGCCGGCCAAGATACGGCGAGCACGTGGCTCTGCAGAATCTGCCTTGATTGCTTTCAATTCTTCATAGACCTGAATCAAGTTGAATTTCATTAATGAATGTGCAGTGATTTGTGGCATTGTAATGTACATCCTAAATATCCACATGCTGTCTTTTACCCAACTGCATGACAGATGATGAGGGAAATTATTCCAAATCCTGGTCAAGAGACAAGAAATCAAATGCAGTGAAAAAGAACAACAGCTGAAGGAATGGACATAAAAAAAGTAACATGCAAATACATCATAAACTTACCGGACTAAATACACTGAAACTTCCCAGCCATAATGACTGACTGACTGTATAACTACATGGCTCACAGTCTAAGGTAACACTTTCTCAGGCAGCCAAGAAATTCCCTGCATGTTATGGAACCTGAAGCTTCACTGCATGTTACAAGCCCCACACATGTCCCTGTGCTCAGCTAGATGAATACAGTCCACTGTCCCTGCACCCCCAGTTATATTTCCTTATCAGCCTTCCACTCATGTGTCAGTTCTCCAATACAGTCTTCCCTTCTGGTTCTCCACCAAAACTCTGTAAGCACTTCTCTTACCCCCATGCATGCCACATGCATTTCACTTTCCTTGATCTGCTCACTAGAGTATATCTGATGAGGACTGAAAACCATGATGTTCCTCATTACACAGTTTTCTCCAGTCTCCTGCTACTTCCTCAATTATAGACCCAAATATTTTCCTCAGCACCCTATTCTCTATCACCCTCAGCCTGTTCTATCACAGACCAAGTTTTGCACCCACACAAAACAGGCAAACTCTCAGTCACTACTGATAAACAACAAATAAGAGCTTCACAACTACACAGAAATTAGGCAAACATTCGTGTCAAGAATATGGACCAACAGATTTCATGTCCTTCCTTCTTGAACACTGAGACCATTATGATCCTCGATAAAATTTGAACTGACAGTCTTGGTGGAAGGTACGCCTGCAGCTGAATGCAGTGTGGCAATGTGGAAAGTATATCTTGATGTTTTGCTGACCGTGCATCTCAGTATATTTATCGCAGTAATTAACCAACTTGATGAAATAAACTTACTGTAAAACAAAAATGTTGCGCATCAAGTTGGTTAATTACTGAGATAAATGGAAAGTATATTTGTGTCTACCAGACTACACTTGATTTCTGTGAAAACAATGCAACAAAAACATCCCTTGAAACATTTTTGACAGACACATAATTTTCCCAGAAAACATGATGGAGTTCTCATACCATGCTGCCTACCATATTAAACTTCAATCAAAGGAACCCAGTTATTTCAAATGCCATTTCAGCCATCCCTTACAGTGGCAACATTTATAATGCATCCATCAGAATCAAAAAGCATACAGAGACAATTAACTGTGAGTGTTTCTGTTCCACATGCATCTCAGTGTCTCCCCCTTTCCCTTCTTTCCCAGCTGTCTCTGATGAGCTATGTGGCCACAGAACACCAGCACACACTGTGTGAACAGCTGAGCTGTTACAGTTAAGGCACTTACGTTATACTGGGAGCTTTGACATGCCAGATTTGAAGTATGGATGGTCAGAAAGTACACAATCATCTATGTGCATGCACAGCTATTTAAAGGAAAAAGGTAGGGCTAAAGGTTGCAGGTGAAAGCTTGGTCTGTAATTCTTCCTCCACAATTTCTTGTATAAAAGCAGGGGTGCACAAACTACACTGAGGTATCAATTATGCAAATATGTTAATTTATACAGGAAGGATGGAAACGGAACTGAAATGACACCATCATTCTAGGAATACTACACGTGGATTCTACGTGACATATATTTCAAATTATTTCTTGGATAGGACAAAATAGACTAAAGAGATGGGTATTAAACAGTCCACATTCTATGAGCATTTTTGATCTACTGTGCTTCCCCTTTGTATAATTCAGCCCCTAGCAACTGTGCACATTCATCAAAGGGCAGCAGTTTGCACACCGTGGCCTAACTGCAGTCGTTTAATTAAAGCACTTGTAACTGCACCTCTTTCAACCGAGCCTGAACACCCATATTTCCTTTCTCCAGCTCAGCATCAAGTTTCTTGCACTCCTCTAGGAGAGATGTTCGTTTGACATCTGCCTTCAGAACCTCCTCTACAGCTGGAGTGTCATTTGCAACAACCTCCTGCTCACAGTACAAGATGTCAATATTTGGAGGGATTGCAAATGCCCGCGATGCAATGTGACGGAGTAGAGTCGTCTTCCCGTGGCTAGAATGAAGAGAAACAGAGAGACACTTATCAGTTAAGAGGCTGGGAGCATATGGGTTAGGTTCTGTTGTTTTCACAATGGTGTTGTCAAGTTATCTGTTCTCCTGTGACAAGATAACACATCACTGCATAGTTGGTCTGCAATGTTTTGAAAGAAATAATTTTCAATGGTCTAGAGGTCCGAAAAGAATGTCAGATAGCACCAGGAGAGGGAAATTCATAGAGTGTGACTGATTTACGGCTCGCTGGAGAAGTGACGTGGCAATCAGGCAAGTGTTGGAAGGGTTCAGCCGTATAGTATTGTCCCTAAAAGAGGTTCAGAGTGCGCTTTGACTGTATTGTATTAGAACTTACTAACTGGCTGCAGATTGCCTGTGCAAAGTTTGAAGCCAAAGCTCAGACACTAGGTAATGTGGGTCATACAAAGCTCAAAATAAGTGTCAGGGTTCATGTATTCACGTGAGCTTTGAGCATGAACTGCCAATTGTCATATCACAGCACAACTCACCTCAACAGCACCAGCCAAGATGTCAGAAGTGGTAATGTTTAGCATTAACAATAGTTTATCAAGATCACACAGCCTTCTGTGACACAAACTATGAAATGAGAGTTAAAGAGTTTCTCCCAGCAGCATTTCTGAAGATTAAAATCTTCTGAGATGTGATGCTGTGCTGTTGGTTGCCTGGTACATGGCATTCTGAAAGAGCATAGTGTTTTCAACTGCAGGGTCATGCAGTCCACGAAGCATGATTCTGCTTGGACTACTTGACCCTGAAGATGAAGGCACTATGCTCCTTCAGAACATTGGGAACTACACATAAAATGACACAACAGCACACCCAGAATACATAAACATGGCCACCACAGGAACATCTGGAACACGGGCACATATCCATGGCACTACATGGCATCACCGCTCACTGCCTTCAGAACCTCAAATCCAATATGCTTCATCAACATTTCACATGTCTATGCAACTTACCCGTTTGGTCCCACAAGCCCATATCTACGCCCACTCGCAATAAGGAGACTGGCATTCACAAACAGGTCATTGCCCTTGGCTGATATACTGAAGTTCTCCACTTTAATATCTACAGCATTCTCAAGTGCCTGCAGCTGGCCACCTGACTTCTCCATCTGTGACACTGTGAAATTCTCACCAAGTGCACTGTGACCCTGTCCACCTTTTTTCGTTAATGTCTCAACTTGCTTTTCATACTCCATCTGAGAATGCAACAAAAATAAAACTGATCTTTTAAGAGAAAAGTTATATTTCACAGCACACAACTTTTATCCAACAAAGAAACAAAAACATCTAACATAACTACTACAACTGGAATAACTTCTGCTAAGATGGCTGTAAGGTACACTGTTTTACAAACCATCTTCTTCATTTTTGTTTTGTGGGGAAACCTGAAGGAAAGAAGCCGCTGGGAAGACCTAGGCACAGATGGGAGGAGATATTACAATGGATCTTAAAGAAATGGGATAGGAAGGCATGGAATGAATTAATTTGGTTCGTGATACAGACAAGAAGCAGGCTGGTGTGAAAAAAGTAACAAAGCAATTTAGTGACTAGCTGAAGAAATATAAATATAAGCTTCTCAAGAAGGATTGTGCATCATGTAGTTAGATAGGCATGTAGGATGTTCCAGTTCAAAAATAACATTCAGTTTACATATTTTGTAGGTCTGAAGAGTTGCGTTTTGTGGGATGTTATCCCATGATAACTTGTCAACAATTCCTGACCTTTCACATGACTGTGCTGCCTCTGGCATCACATGCTCCTCTGATACGTCAGTAACTACTGACACATGGCATAACACCCCAGATGACATGATTCTTCATTACCACTGCACTGAAAATGTCAAAGTTTGTACTTTGTAGGTCCCTTTACATGCAAGTTTTGGACCATCACAAGACCTCTGCCTGCATAGAACACAAAGAAACAATCCATACACACAGTGGGATCTAAATTCACAATCCCAGTGCATGCTGTCAAAAGCAGTACACATCAACCTCATGCAGCCACCGTACATATCTGGCAGTCAGCTGAACACCTACTTGTTTCTTTAATTTCTTCTTTTCTTTATGTGTGAGTTTCTTCTGGATACTACCTAAAAAAAAATGAAACCATGATTTTAGACAACTCAGATTACATTAGCTATTCAGAAGTATCTGTGCTGACTGGAATGAAACAATGTTCACATTTTCATAACACAAAACTGTATAGCTTGCACTGCAGTATAAAACTGAAATGAGTTAACCATGCTACAGTAAACATATAGGCACTGCTATTACAGCTTAAAATACCCAAAAATGGACCGTGTGCTAGGCTAGCTCAATCCACACAGCTGCAAACCATATCCTTCAGATACATAAGTTGGACCCTCCAATGAATTAAATTCCAGCTACTGCCTGAGGATGGAGGAGTTTAAAATATAAATGGCCCTCAAGACACTCATGCAGTGCAGTGCACAGTGGCCAGTGAAATGTGATGTGAGGATCTACAGACCACAAAGTGCACAAATGGCAGTGTTGAAGTGTCAAATATAAGTGAGCAAAAATAATGGCAATAGCAGAGATGAAACATGTTTAACCTCCAGTAGGACATGGATGATCACACCAAATTCAAAACCAAGATTTAAGAGTAATATTTAAATATATTTCCCATTAAGAAAAAAGATTAGGGGGGTGGGGGTGGGGGTGGGGGGTGCACATGAAGAGGGGAAAAAAGGAAACAAAAGAAAAATAAAGTGGCATGATTATACCCAGTTCTCCAAGGTGAGAGGTCACCAACAAACCACCTAAACCATGGCACAGACCCCAGTATCACATAGACAAGCAATTTCAGTGTATGTGCTGCTTCAATTGTTGCCACTAAGTACAGGGTAATATTTTTCATTTCTCCATTAATTCCCACGCATATAAAAGGCAGACACTTTTTTTTTTATATTCCCAATAATCACGCAAAATTCAAGGTTCACACAGAAGTGCTGATGAAGATTCAAGTCTTTTGGGACAAGACACCATTTTGATTGGTACACAAACCCCCAATAACTATTGAATAATCGACACACTGTCACTGAGTCTATATTATGTTCATATTCAACATCACAAATTAATAAAATTTGGGTTTATCACATGTGCAAAATACTGAGACAGTGACTATGTGTGGCAGGAAAGAATGTAGTTTGATGGAATGTTACCATTTGGACAGAATCTGCCAACTCAGTTGCAGGCTGCATGTTTCTGAGAAATGTTGGTTTCATCCACCAAACAACAATTTGACATACCAGAAAATCACATTCTTAATTATGGATTATGCTCTTTGCCGGTTACGGTCATAAGGGTTAAAATGTTACATGCATGTTTTTGATGAGCAACTCTGCTGTCATCCCCTTTTTAGTTTATATTTGACACAGTAGTTGGGATTCAATTTTGTGACATTATTTTCAAATTTTCTAGACATATCTTTTGGTAACATTTTATTGATAGGCTAATAACTGTTATGCCTAGTTCTTCAATGCTGATATAATTAATGATGTGGGGTTTAAATGTCAGCTAGCGCAACAGATACTTCTCCACTCCAAAATGTCCACACCTGCTGTGGGGCCTACCCCACTTCATATTCATTGTGTACCACAGGTTCTCTCTCCTAGGGTAGAGCAGTTGGGGCATAAAGTTTACCACTCACTTCTACATGTTGCCAAGGCTAAGAATGAAGGCCTGTATACTTCTGCTGTTTCCCCTGTATGCCTGCATGGCATCAAAATGGATAATTTTACCTTTGCTTTTTACTTAACAACACAACTCAGAATGTGGTATCAAATTATAGAATGATCAATAAGTAATGCATCTCAATAGATCTGGAAGAAAGCATGTGGCCTACTAAGATACTACTTGGCACTTCCCTGGATGAACTGAGGAAAACCATACCATGTCAGAATTGCTGCTCCACAAGCAGATATTTCAATCTGGTACAAACTGAGCATGAAGCAGGACTGCTAACTGCTGGACTATTTATGTCTGGTCCATTTCCGCAAGTACACATAAAAAAAAAAATGGATGACACTCGTCAGTTGTCAAACAATATTTTTCAGTAACTAATAAAAGTCCCCCTAAAATAAGGGAATATACTTTGTTAACAGGATACCAGTTCCTACATGGAATCTACGCAAATGTTTTGTAATACCCCTTTTAAACGTCTTGCATTCTCATTAAAACTACATTAATTTCAGCTTTAGTCCAGAACATGATGCTTTGGATAACAAATAATAAAACCATTATACTGTCACTTGTTATCTAAAGCAATGATAATGTAATTATAACTTGTATGTTCTTATAGATCATGGCTGCCAACCAACTGGCTCCCATATTCTTAGCTAGATCCTCAATTTGAATACAATGGCATACATATACTGCAGTAACTCCGAATATTTTAAGGAGTCACTTCAGTGATAAAATGGAAGAACCTTAAATATTAATGTATTCCAACTTAGTAATACAAGCTTTTTCTATCTGAATTTAGTAATACTCTGAACATACCTGCAGAACCATCTGCAGCAGCACTGCATTCCTCATCCTCTTTGTCAGAATCTTCAAGAAGCTGACTACTCTCGGCAGGTCCATTTTTTTTGCCTTCCAATTTATCACTCTCATACTTTTCATCTGCATCAGCAACTGTTCCTTTCTTGCTCTTTTTCTGATCAAGTTCCACTTTTGATATTCCAGCAACAAGGTCGTCTTCTATTTCATCATCTACCCCATGATCTGGTTCGTTTTCATTTTCGTCCTTCCTCTTATCTTTTGATTTTTTCTTGTCCTTCTTTGCTTGTTTAACAACAGGAATTTCTTTCTCTTCAGCACCTTCATCTGTATTAGATTCATCTTCACTTTCAGCTTTCTTTCTACCTTTTGACTTTTTCTTATCCTTCCCCGATTGTTTCATGACAGGTACCTCCTCATCTTCTGACGCTTTACTAAGTTCTTTAAACTTCTGTTCTAATTTATCATCATCATCACTCCAGTCATCCTTTTTGCCTTTGCCCTTTGGTTTCTTCTTTGCACTTGGCTTAGCCGATTTCGAAGTCTTATCAGCATCACCCGTCTTCTCCAATTGATCTTTCTGAGTAGCTTCGTCATCAGAATCCTCGTCACTACCAGTTTTCTTTTTGGTTTTGGATTTTTTCTTCTCTTTCTTTACTGGTTTTGCATCAGCAAGTTCATCATCATCTGAGTCTTTTAACAAGGTCTTTAGCTTACCTACGTGGTTAACTTCCTCATCACTCCAATCATCTTTTTTGCCCTTCACTTTTTTCTTGGGTGCTGGCTTGGATGATTTTGAGGTTATGATTTCGTCATCTCCCCCAAACTTGTCTTCAAAATCGTCCGCATTCTTTCTACTTTTCCCCTTCTTTGGAGGCATTGGTATTTATCACAGTGCAGTATTTTATTAATAAATTACGAAATTTAGATCCGGTGGCTGAAGACGTACGCAACGTGATTTCCAGATGTCACACACCAGACGACCCACAAGGTCATGGAATAGGCCATGGAATTGCGTACGCGGCCGTCACGGATTACACTGCATTAGCAGGGGGTGTGGAGATGCGGAACCGTGGCGTGGGTGAGCGACATCTGTTGTAGGCATAGATCATCCTGGGTTGAAGTTACGCAGTTCGCTCGGTTCACTGCAGATGGCGAATATGAAGTTATTTAGTATGGAAAGAAATGGTTGGGTGCAAGAGTTTTGCGTGGTATCAACTGATTATTTAGTGTTGTATTACAGCCGCACTTTCGAGCGAACGTCTTGGGTTGGAGAATGTTCATCTACCATTCTTTAAATTCTTCTCGATTGGTTTTACACTGTTGCCAAAGCGGTAATCGTATAGGGTAGACCAGCCCAAAATGACATACATACTTGCGCCATGGAGTAGAAACCTACTTAAGAAGCGAGCTGGTTCTGAGCTAGTCAAGAAATTCCCCGCATTTTTTATTACCGCATTCACAAATGCCCGCCACCTGTCCCTGTCCTCAGCCAGATAGATCCAGTCCATATCCCCACATCCCACTTCCTGAAGATCCATCTTTAGATATTCTCCCATCTACGCCTGGATCTCCCAAGTGGTCTATTTCCCTCAGGTTTCCCCACCAAAACCCTGTATACGCCTCTACTCTCCCCCATACGCGCTACATGCCCCGCCCATCTCATTCTTCTCGATTTTACCAACTGAACAATATTTGGTGAGGAGTACAGAACATTAAGTTCCTGATTACGTAGTTTTCTCCACTCCTCTGTTACCTCGTCCCTCCTAGCCACAAGTATTCTCCTCAGGACCCTTTCTTAAACATCCTCAGACTACATTCCTCCCTCAATGTGCACAGCCAAGTTTCACACCCACACAAAACAACAGGTAAAATTTAGTTCTGTATATCATAATCTTTATATTTTTGGATAGCAAACTGTAAAATGAGATACCAGAATAAAATTACACAGCAGCTGTTTCAGAGAATTGCCGCTTTTGGCGCTACTTGAAATGTAACTAGTAGATTTCTTGGTTGGCAAGAGTGTGCCCCAGATAGTAGCGGAAGCATGAAAAAATTTTACTTGAAAAGAGAGGAAAATTATCTGTAAGGCAAACCATCAGACTTTTCTTTGCAACATAATTAAATCGTTGTGGACAGAACCGATGTTCATGTTCAGTAGTTTCATAATTTTGCCCTGATTAATTGAGGTTTCATCTGATCATTGCAATTGTAAAGTGTGAACTACAACTGTTCATTAACTAAATTTTTTACTGTGAGTATCATGTTCTGGGTAAAATGAAATAACCTTGTTCGAGACAAAACTACATACGTCATTATGCCCCAAATGCAGTATATGATTGTAATGTGTTGTAACTTCCCATTGTTTTTGCTTACATTTGTATTGTACCATACGGCTGAGTGTTCCAAATGCTGCACTGTTATGTGTGTGTTTGAGATATTAACGTAAATTTTTTACCATTAATTTAGTTGAAAGTAAATTGTCCTTAAAATAAAAGCATATATTTAAATTAAATTATTACCCCCATATTTTCATTGCACACAGTATCACTTTGCACACATCATATTATTTTATTCCAAAAATATAGTATTGAGGTTCACATTAATTTCCTGTTTAGATTGTAGGAAAGTACACAAGAAAATAAAATCGTCAGTCCTGGAATGAAACCGTTATGCCACTTACTATCAAAGCAGCAAATACAGAAGAAATGGAATGGTTGCGGTCCTCAGAAATATTTGCGGTTCCACAGGCTGCACTTCGTAGGCGAATGACAAACATAAACAAAAACATTTATGGAGCCAATAAAGGCCTAGGCCATTTTCAAACTACAGTTGATGAGACCTTAGAATGTGAACTGGTTGCTCACTTGAAACTTCTGGAGTCATGTTTGTTTGGCTTGACATGCACCAAAGAAAGACGGCTTGTAAAATCCCTCTGTTCCAAACTTTGCTATGAACTCTCTTGCACTATCAACAAAATACACAGTTACTTCTAGAAATATGTTCTCCTTAAGTTTCTCAATATCTGTGTCATTTTAACCTGATTATTAAGCCCGCAATGACACAGTCAGTCATAATATAAGATACATGAAGAAGGAAAGAAATATTTACTGCTGTTCTTTACTACAGCCATCCTGCAATCTGTCTTGTATTAGCCAACACTGTGAAAACCATATTCTATATAAGTACTATATATTTTTTATTTGACACTATTAATATTGTATGTCATTTTAGGTGGGTTTCCCCTGTGATGTAGTCCAGATTTTAATTTTTTCATGGCAACTAAGAATAGGAAAAGCGCAGAGAAGAAAACCAACTAGATGCTACTAAATGCTTTATTGCACTTATAATCTGCTCACACATGTTTCATGCACTTATATGCCCATCATCAGGAGCTTGAGACATGGGCACATAAGTGTCCGAAACATGTTGAGCAGATTATAAGTGCAATAAAGCATTCAGTAGCATCTAGTTGGTTTACTTCTCTGCACTTATACTACGATGCATGGACAAACATACATCAAATTTAAGAATAGGATGTATGTAACCTGAAGTTTCCATAGTGGTGCAGTTCAAGGATTCACTTCTTCTGGGATGTGACTGTGTCAGTGGGTTAGTGGTTATTTGCATTCTGGACATACCAATGTGCCTTCAAGCAAAGACATATGGATGTGTTGGTAGCCACCATGGGAACTGCTAAGTGTCATCACATAGTTCTGATTTTCAGTTGGATGTAGTCATCATTGTTGTGACGCATGTAGTTATAACTTGCAGCAGCAGTCACCGAGTACATCAACGAACGAACTAACTAACTAACCAACCAACTAACCAACCAACTAACTAACTAACTCCATGGACCAGAGTCCTTCGTGAGAAGCTAACAGGTTCTCAGCTAGTCAAGAAATTCCCCGCATTTGATGAAACCCGAAGATTCATTACCGCACTCACAGGAGCCCACCACCAACCCCTAGTCTGACTGAGATTGATCCAGTCCAAGCCAGCATCCCACTTCCTGTAGATCCTTTTTAATATTATCCTCCCATCTAAGCCTCTGTCTTCCAAGTGGTATCTGCCCCTCAGGTTTCCCCACTAAATCCCTGTATGTACCTCTCTTCTCCCCCATACGTGCTACATGCGCCGCCCATCTCGTTATTTTTGATCTGATCACGTGAATATTTGGTGAGCAGTACAGTTCATTAAGCTCCTCATTATGTAGTCTTCTCCACTCCCCTGTTACCTTGTCCCTCTTAGGCCCAAAAACTGAGCAGAGCAAGGCACCAGCAATTTTTCTGCAGTGTTAGTTACCAACCAGCACTGCATGTCCACGTCTAGAATTGTAAGACCATATTTGGAATGTTATTAATTTTTGTTATCATATTAAGTAGTGCACAATTGGCATGGTATATTTCTTTAGTGTGTGTCATTCTTTCATAATCTGGGTGTTATATTTTGTTTGTGTTCTTGAACAGCTGACAGCATTATTTCTTTTTTTTGGGGGGGGGGGGGGGGCCAGGGCTGTTGTTGGCTCTCAATTGACTTACTTTGAAATTAAGCCATGCAAAATTGCAAAGCTACCACATGCA
>Ga0131853_10008664_pt1 | contig 18551 bp, 8 predicted proteins | sample TergutLab28metaG_FD_92764 | JGI IMG/M metagenome (GOLD analysis project Ga0131853, IMG submission 92764) | Labiotermes labralis P1 segment gut microbial communities from Petit-Saut dam, French Guiana - Lab288 P1 (version 2) (version 2) | ecosystem: Host-associated > Arthropoda: Insects >...
GGGGGGGGGGGGGGGGGGGTTCAACAAATTCAGCTGAGGACAGAGGACAGAGAGAACGGGGATCTGGGTGCGGTAGCGCCCTAGTCAGGGGTTCTGGAGGCAGCTGCAATTTGGTACAAGAAATTTCATTTCATATAGTAAAATTTTATTAATTTTTGGTACTTTAAAGACTATTTATGATGATAACCGATTTATTTGTCATTGCTAATGTTAAAACAATTGCGAACCGGCGGTAGTTTAGAATTTTACTGCCTTTTTTTCCGAACATCTTACGGTGTTGGTGTCCCAAATTCAGCAATTTTTAACAGTTTTCACAATTGGGTTGAGTTTGGCAGGATTTTGGAGGGCCTTCAGAATTTTGGGGGGTTTGAACCCACAACCCAACCCCCCTCGGTACGCCACTGCACAGAATAACCCTCAGCATCACCGTCGTCCGCAGTGGAGTAACCTGCAGCTACAGAACCCAGAAAATTAAACACTGTATTACACATCAATAACGTAAAACTTCACTACATACATTTAACAAACAGTGTCCTTAAACTGGCACCTTTCCTCAAGATGACAACAGACAGAAGTGTGGCAGACTAAGCGTGAAGATACAGAGTGCACGCAAAAGCCAGTTACACAGCGTCCGCCAGGATCATTAAGTCGGCACACACTGCCTACGGGCGTGCCGCCGCCAAGTGACAGATTCTTTGTAGTGTGGAATTTCATTTGTATAGTCAATGCGTAATGCAAAAATCGTGTGTCGGAGACAAGTCATTTAAAATTCTCTGGATCTAATTAACAGTCATCAAACACGGTGAACCGATTCTCACACCTTCAGATCAGTAAAAAGAGTAGCAAAAAGGCAGTATGGTAGGTAGTGGGACGCAGACAGCCGATGTCAATTTTACGAAGGACCTCTAAATTCAGCTGAAGTTCATGAGCGCTCCGTAATTTAGACCGCAGGAATTACTGGTCCATGCACGTCCAAGAACGAACACAAGCAACATCATAACAAATCCTGCAGTCAGCGATGAATGTGTTTCGCATACATTTTGACAAAATGCATGCGTGAGGAGGGATATCATATGGACACTTCTGAACACGATGACGTATTTGCTTGCGAAATGAAATCTCTCACTATTAGGTATAAATACGTTCGTTTGGTTTCCTATGTTTAATGAATGCCGTTTACTCTGACACACAACGGCCAGTGGCCTCAGAACACCCAGCACATTCCTGTTGATCGATGTCCGGTCGTTTTGAAAATACACAATCTCGTTGACCAAGAGCCACCTACGCCGTACTCACGTTTACAAAAACGAAGGCTACAAAAACCGTCATTCAGCTGTACCGAAATAATGAAATCGCTTATACTAAGTGACTGCCTTGTGAATGTACATTTCCGTTGACTGATTTTCTACTGCTGATCGCCGTGACGGCCGCAGGGTGATTGCCTGATACGTCATACGGTTGCAACGCAACGCAACAGCGATAATGTTACAAAGAAATGAACAACATTAGACGCAGCTATAATACTGATTATGGTAGCTAACAAACAAACAGGGTAACAGAGGGCAGGAGCAAGTTGAACTGAACATGTGTGATTTTTGGCTTCAGCCGCGAAACATATAAGAACTGCTCTCTTCTGATAAGTCCTTTATTTGTCCAACTAATTCACACAAATTATTATAAAATTGTTAAACAGTTAAAATCATTTAAAATTATAATAGTTACTCCAACATGTTTCGGTTTACATAAACCATTCATCAGGGAGCTCTCAGCCTGTGCTTCGCTAAACTTACAATGTTGACTTCGGTTACATATCGTTATTTGAAGTTACCGGTAGTGTTAATTTCTTGCCGACGTTTCGGGACAACCTATATTAAGAAATTACCAGTATTCACTTCGTTAACCTTTTGGCGCCATAATTATTTTTTTTAAATTTTAACACACCCTGTATATAAAATGTGACTAATACAGGTACCAAATACGTTAGAATTATGAAACAAACTGCATTTTGAAGAGAAGAAAACTGAGAGTATATACCGTGTTTAAAATATTCAGTACCTATATTTGTTGAATAAATATATAAAATGCAACTTTAGAGGTTGGCGGTGCGGTACGAAGACTATAGTTGACATTAGGAGTCAAAAGGTTAATAACCCAGAAGAGCGCAGTTCTCTGATATGAACCTTCAAAGCAACACGACAAGACTGACGGAGTGGCCAAATACAGTAACAGGAAAGCAGTCCTGACCTGCTTCAAAATACTAATGAAACATCCGAAAGTAAGGGTTTGAGAAGGTCAACTATCACTTTCAGAGAAGTAGCGTTCTGGGCCTAGAATCAAACACAGGACCTCCATAATACGAACTGCTAACCACTCACCGAAAATTCTGGGTATCTGTCACAGAAAATACGTACCATAATGTTACAAATCATATAAATCAAATTCAGCAATACAGTAGCACTTCACAAGCGCGCGCGCGCACACACACACACACACACACACACACATGGTATTTCATAACAGTGCCTATGAATTTGCCAGGGATTCAAAAACTCTGTTTCGTCTTCTGAAGGCAGAGATACCGACGTGTGAACCGGCTGCTAAGAATGTCTGAACATGCAAAACAATAAGTAATGCCCTAAGGAACAAAGTCTCTCCAGCTTCAGAATCTGAAGATCCCAGTAAAAGGTTTCTTTAGGGAGTTGAAGGTCGGTCCAGCTGCTCAAAAAATCCTCCACTTCTTACAGAACCCGAATTTTGATATGTATTCATAGCACCCCACAAACAAACACATCACGAGCCCCTTTAATCCAGTCCCTGTCAAATCATGCGTTAATATTACCCTACGACCCGAAGCCCACGACCCTCGACATCTGCCGCCCATCTCATAACCTCATATGATCGTCCTCACAATATCTGAATACAAAATACAAACTACGGACCTGATCACTGAGAAAGAACTCTCGCAAGTCAACATGTGAATTCCCTATCCACCCCCCACAACACAGAAGTACAAAAACCTATACCTACGTTACCGTCGTCAAGTTCCCTATCTTAATCCTAATATGATCCTGCAGTTTTAGTTACTAATATCAACTCCCACACTACACATACACTTCGGCCGGAAGTGGTAAGCACAACTTGACACGGAACGATGAAACGTCATTATTAACACAGTTAATACACAATACAATACAGATATATGGTTCCTAACTTGTTATCATCTGTGTTGTTCTTCGGCTTGCTCGATGTTGGGTAAATTTCCGTTCCTATGACTCTGTATAACTTCTGCTTAAAGAGTGCACAACTTTGTAACAAAATCACAAATATATGAAATTTTCAAAGCCGGATGTCACATGGCGTTCCAACGTGGCGGTTAAGCGGAAGCGAACATATCGTTGCCATAAACATGGACCTATGAGAAAATGTTACAAAGGCCCTTCAGACGTGGCCCGATTTTTTGAACAACCTAAATAACTGAAGTTTTTTTGTGGCTGCTGAAGAATTATTTTGTAAAAAAAGGGGGAGTTTACCGGGTTCGTGTGGCTAGGCACACAGGCAAGTAGCAGTCCTTATTAATTCCAAAACTTTCTGGACAACCTGAACGAAAATTAACATCTTAAGAAGGAAACCGCTCCGTGTAGTTAGCAAAGTTAACATACAACTTACTTTACGGTGAAATGTCTGTTAGCATAGCGAGCTACATTAAAACACAATAAACAATCTCACCCGAGAGGACAACGGCAAAAATAACGACCCGACTGGCGAGCTCTCAAGCGGGACTCGCTGCACCGAAGTAAGAAGGTGCTTGGCCGTGGAAGGAAGGAATTCTGCTATACTGCCCAAGCAGGTGCAGCCCTGCTGTTGGTTCAGCGTGCATTCACCTCCACTGCAGCCGACACAATGGGCAGGTCTGCTTGAATGGTAATTGCTAAACCAACTGTCCGCGATATTCAGACCTGTTTCAAGCGTCACTGTGACCCAGGACAGCTGAGTTAAGCCAACAGACTACACACTGAAGGACAGTCTCCGGCAAAGTCAAGGAGAGCCGTCCAGCCTCGTACATAACGAAGTACATAAGACTACAGCATGGATGGAACCACTAAACCCCTTCTAGGGCAGAAATTATGCTTCTTTACGGTGTGGTTCTTCGACACAGACAACTTCATGTGACGTATTCAATAAAATTTGATGCTACCACGACGAAGTAGAGTCGCGTGGACGGACACGTGAACGCATTCTAACCTCGGCTCTAAAGAGCCCCTTTAACCACCGGTAACCATTGGTTACTAAAACAGTACCGTTTCCAGAAGTAGGCTGGGCGTGGTTGGTGAGACAAATCCGTTCCTGCCAGGAACCGAACCCTGGTCAGGTCCCTGACTATTCATTGTACTAAGATATTCGAGTAGCGGGTACTTAGTGCAACCTGCGCAGGAAAGCGATGACCAGTGTAGCTAGTGGTGGTTGGGTCGAGCCGCGATGACGTGTTACGAAAGTGACCACGCTAAGGGACATTTTTCTCTTCTACAAAACGGCCAGACGGCTCCGGGGCCTATTTAACCTCCCAGACCAGGGCTGGCCAACTTGGACCCAAGCAGGACCAAAAATTCGTCAAGGACTGCTTGAAGGCCGCACTTGTAAATACATATATCGAAAGGGGAAGAGAGGGTTGAATTAACTAGAAGGCCGCCACTTATAAACAGTAAGTGTGGTTTAATGACAAGATAGTAGGCCTCACTAAACTCGATAAAACAAAGAAATATTGGTTTACCGTGTGGTCTTAAGAGTGATGAGTTACAGTTTCTGATCATTTTCTCTGCCAATAAAGTTGCCACATTAAGTTCCGTAGATCTAATGTACTATGTTCTGTATTACTGGAACTAGTCGGGTGACCGAGGGCCCCGTGTTGGCCAGCACTGTCCGAGACAAAGGGTACCGGGGCTCCTTCCCAGGGGCGCAGCGACCGGGCGTGCAGTTCACAATCCTCTCCATTTCGTGCCGACGTTAAGAATGAGTGCAGCCACACCTTAAATCCCTCTATACGCCTCCATGGCGTGCTCAGGAACAACTTTAATTTTACATTTAGTTTGAAACTGTCCTGTCGGATTGACAACCAATGGCATGAACTAGCAAGTACAGCAAGGAGCTCTGGGAACGAGATCTACTTTAACACACAGCCTTGCCAAACCAGGTGGCCTTATTCGCTGGATTCGAAAAAAAATGCGCAAAGTGAATATCCGGGATTGCAACCGGGCGCATCATTCATGCATTGTAAACGTATTGCTGTGCGGTGACGTAATAAAACAAGCAAAAGTCACGTCAAGCACTAGTCATAACGGAAAAATTTTCAAGTACCAGATCCTAATGAGGTCTGCATTTAGTCACATACGAAACTCTTTTACGAACAGCCGTTACTCAGTTCTCCTGACGTTTAGTCAAACCCTACAATACCAAGTCACCAAAAAATCAATTAAATGGTTTCGGGGGCGAAACGTGCGGATAGCCGATAGATGGATTACAGCATTCCCATTACGAGTGAAAAGATCGCATCCAAACTATCCCATTGCACGAGTTTGTACGTTTGATCCTGTATCAGCTACAGGGCCCACTCCCAGCCCGGACATATCCTTTGTTACGTCCCCGATGTTGCAGAAAAAATCCCTGAAGTCCTATACAGCTTCAAAATCGATTCTAACAACAATGCAATACTGTTTGAGAACACACCATTGCTTAAAGCTCTGTGCATTGCACAATAAACTCAGGTTTTGACAAACTCGCCGCCAGCAGTACAACAGTACATCTTCAATCAGAGGCCAAACAGAAATTCATAAATTGAACACTCAGACGCGTTATTTGTTTGAAAAACTGTGTATGACCATCTGGGCGTTCAGTGGTTATAATGTGCCAAATATGCAAACTGTATCAAAGTGACGGGTTATGGAGCAGTCTGTGTCAGACTGCATGTTGAATGGCAACTACTCATACGATTGTGTTTAAATATACTATTGGGGAACAAACGGCATACCGTATAACGCAAAGGTTATACGATGGACGACATATATACATACGAACACACACACATACACACACACACACACACACATACATACACGGGATAACATTAGGATTTCCTTAAAAATATGAAAATTTCCAGACGGTTCTCCTTGACAAGTTAGACAGTCGCTCAGCCAGGGAAATAAAATACCCCGCCTACACTGCTGTGTTCACAAGACCCGTATCCTGAGCCACATTAATCCAGTCCACCGGTCAGTGACTATAAGACACGTTAATATAAGGTCCCTTCTACTCCTAAGAGTCCTGCCGGATTTTCGGACCACAATTTTACACGCATTTCTCATCTGGCCACGGCGTAATGTTAAGTCCTACGCATGCCACCCTCCTTGACGTAACCACTTTCATGAAGAGCACGAATCATAAAGTTCCCCATTACGCTAGTCTCTCCTGCTGCTCCCTCTCCATGACGTCGACATGTTCTCCTGAGCGCTCTGGTCCCAAATACCCAACGCATCCGAGCTTCTCACAGGGTAAGAGATATGTTTTACACCCACTGAACAGACAAAATGAGGTGTTCAGAGGTGCAACATTTGGGCTTTTAGGCAAGATACAGAGAGGCAAGTGAGTCTGAATCGAACGTAGAAGGCATTCCCCGAATTTAACCTACACTTAACACCGAGAATGTTTCTCTGGAGCGGGGTTATTTTATGACGCTGCCAATATTTCCAGCGACACAACGTCGACGGAAGGAAGGTGGGTAGGATTTGGAAGTAAACGGCACTAACGCGGCACTGGACTGGAACGACTAAGGAAAACCATGAAATATCTGCCAGAATAGCCCAGGGGTACCGGCCGACATCTGCACTGGCCACATGCCGAATACAGCCACGTCTAGAGCATTACCCCTACACCAGAATTAGAATAACTTCAAACACACAACATCCGTTCTCTAATAACGTGAAATGTGTATAGTTACCAGTGATTTATTTAGAATGTAAATCGGGCTAAATAAGAGGTTCAATACATGAGCTACAGCAGCGGCACAGACCGCTCTAAACCAGGGGTGCACAAATCCTAGGCGCCAGGTAGTCGTGGTCACTATACTTGGTACAGTGCCATCTAATATTTGAGAATCCTCATGACGGAACTTGCTACTTGTCACCCTTCTGGCGCGTAGAATTTTGAGGTGACTCATTTTTTAATTATTCGTCCCCCCCCCACCACACACACACACTCACAAAAGGCTCCTTTCACACAGGTAAGTAGCCAAAACGAAACCAATTCTTCTTTCTATACCAAACAAAATGAAACACCGGAACAGGGTGTTGCAGTAGACCGGGTGCGTTAAAAACGAATTTCTGAGCGATAAGAACAAATACACAAACAATCACACATTCGGTTACCTCTAAACGGGTAAATCGAAAGAGAAAATCCGTTAATAAATGTTCAAGAATAATTATTTTTATTTCACCAACTAATGCACAAATATATATCACAACAGTATCATTTATATAACGTACATTCCTACATGTTTCGACTTCTCTATGTCATTCTCAGGGAGTTTCACATTTTTATCTCTAAGTTACATAAATTCTTAAAATTGAAGCAGCTAAAATTACAATTCCGCAAAATTATTAAAGTATATTAAACCATTATAAGGTCGTTGTTTAGTGATACAATAAAATCTGTTCGACTTTATATAATATCTTGTCAAAGCAGTGTGTATTTTATAATTATAACGTCGAACAGATTTTTTTATTGTATCACTAAACAACGACTACATAATATTTTAATATACTTTAATAATTGCAAGGAATTGTAATTTTAACAGCTTCAATTTCAAGAATTTAAGCAACTTAGCGAGGCACACATGTAAAACACCCCGAGAATGACACAGATGTCGAAACATGTACGAGTGTGCATTATATAAACAGATAATGAGTTATACATATTTGTGCATTAGTTGGTTGAAATAAAAACAATAAAAGATGCACGGTACATGCATTAAAATAACAGTTCAAGAACAGTGTTTTGTGTAGACGGTGAACACACGGTAATTCTACAGATTTAAACGCATACACTGAGCTGCAATAATAACTGTACGTCCACTGCCACATTGCTGTTTTTTGAACTTACACATGCAAAGCAACATTGCAACTACATACAATGCCTTGCTTGTCTGCGACATAATACATCAAATTTCACCATTCCACCGAAAGAGAAGGAAACGCAGGTACGTATATACACAAAAGCTTAAAATTTGTAACCCTACGCTGCCAACATACATTCGCATTCAGCTAAGCAGCCTAGTATACATCCACAATAGATCGGTAGCAGTAACGGCAGACTCTCATCATCCACGGACGTTAAGTTCCTGAAAGACAACGCGGTTGTCCAAACTGCGGTGGGCAAATGAAGGCCTTATGCAATACTGGCGGTTATGGAGGCCGCAGCCGCTCTCATCTCATGAAAGCGCAATACAATTGCCTGTTAACCTCGCTAAACATAAACATATGTAATAATGCGCTTAAAAACGCCTTACGCATGAAATACAAGAAGGGTCATTAAATTACTAGAACGCAAGAGTTGGGAGGGCAAGAAAATTGGTGTCGAAGGTACTACAGCCTTGTTCCCTGCACAGAGGACCTTTCGGGTGTACAATACACCAGTTTCCTTCGTGTGTACACATTTAAAATCACAGATACACAATACACAGCAGCCCTGCCCGCACAACTGGACAAAACTGAAAAACAATGGATACGAGTCCGTGGTATGCGAAGGATTACTGCCATATCCAACCACAATATTACTCCCAGATTTAACAAACGGATTCAGCATAAAAATGAGATCCCTTTAACGGGCAAGACAGCAGGCATTAAAGACATCAGGAAAAAAAAATGCAACAAAGATGTCATGAAGAATCTAAATAACTGCAACTATTACGCACCATCATCTCTGATGTTTGAACAGGAAGACGACGGCTGAATTCCACAGACAATTTCTGCAAATGTTTCCGATTATGTACAACCGGAGAGGACAGGATACAGAGAAACAGCGCAAACAAATATAAACATTCTGCAGAAGGCAGCATGGAATGGACATAAGGAAATAATGGAAAAACGCGCGTTACAAAAAAAATAATTAATTGAACTCCAGCTGGCTAACGTTGAAATAACCGTACACAAACACAACAGCAGAGGCAGCCCACATGTACAGCGATAAAAGGCACCACAATTATCGACATTTATGGGGATACGAGAATGAGAGGCCTAGGCACATAACTTCCCAAAAGGAAGAACACGAAGGGCTACAAGTAAACCTGGAAAATTCAATTCAGCTCTTCCAATGTGGATTGTACTAAACAATCATAAATGGGAAAGGTAAATAGCTGTTCCGGAGGACAGTAATGCAAAAAGCAATGACTAAATATGCAACAACCTTAGACAGAATGACGTAAGTTAAAAGGGTTCTTTCAAGAGCAACATAACACGATAGTTTACTTACCCCTTCAATTCACGTTCGCCACTTCAGCACAACAAAATTCTGGTATTCCCAGACAAAACCCAGCAAGATACCCACCTTCCTGCCCCACAATCAAGATCCAACCAAACGTATTCTTTCAAGTAATTCGGCGCCACCCACCCACCTCCCCCTCAAAAACTGGGGGCATGAGAAGTCGTAGAACGCAGGCCTCTGCAGTTCAAGAACAAACCTTCCAATGCATGCTGTCTTCCAGTTTGTTACTAACCAGACTGCAGTTGTCAATGCCAAAAATAACAAGTCCGCTCACAAGCCAGCTGGCTCTGAAACGCTGCTCCACTGACTTTCGCTTTTAATTAAAACGGCAATACAAAACGGATTACTTCACTTCTGTGGTTGAAGCATATACATACATACACAGGCTAATGCGGCACGGAAACTGAAGTATTATATTTACCCTAAATGTTAAAAGAGGATACGCGCCTTGGGACTGAACAGCAACTTGGCGCGGACCGCTACGGAGCTCAGCAACAGAACCTGACACTAATCGCCGCAACATTCAGCGTATGGAGACATCTATTTAAATTTAATTACTAGAGAATTTAACTACAATGCCGAAGACATTCTAACAACAAACACGGCCTGTCAGTTTATTCCAACATGTCCATGTATGTAAATCGACGTTTTTAGATGATTCAGTTTCGAAAAAAAAGTATAATTACTATTATCCACATTAAAATTTGAAAATTAGCTTCACTTAGCAAATGCTGACAAAACTGGAAAGTACCGGATGTGTATCCTGTGAGAAAGTAAGAATGTTACATTACTGAATAGAAAGTTATTCTGGTGTAAACAAAGTTATTATACCAAAATGGTGGATTCTCGTCTCAGATAATGGATTGCATACACATTTACAAAAAAAAAAATTGTTACAATTTTTGTTCCTTAAAATCCAGCCTATTTTATTACACATCGGAAGTGAAACTCTGTTGCTCTGATACCTGCTGTGCGTAATAATTATACACTTCGGATGCAATTCTTGCCGGATACTGCGACAATCCGCGACTGATGCAAACGATGCCAGTGAATGATGCGATTCTCAGGGTACCGCTATTTGACAGGAAAAGTTAACTTGAATTTAAATGCAGCGGCATTAGGGCTGTCAAGCGATATCTACACGAAATTCAGGCATTTTAAATTGTGCAGTGAGTAAAAACGATCAAGTCCTAATTAACAACTGCATGTTGTATTTAGGACTATTTGTACTGCAACCCGTCGCACTTTACCGTAAACTACAACGGTAAGTTGAACTTCAAAACAATTTGTTTAAATAACAGAATTCAGTTCCAAACACAGTGGCTTTTATTGCTTTCACATGCAGAACACAACTGTGGTGGTCACCCACACATTGACTTGTTCCTAACAACACAAATATTCGAAAATAATTCACCAGTCGACAAAGAGTAACAACCCAAAAGACCTGAGTCTCAGCCCAATACATTCGCTTCTTCACAAAAATCAATATTTTTACTTATACATAACAATTCAAGCATGTGGTTATTTTTAGTCCAAAGCGAAATAACCCAACGCAGCGATTTACTGGCAACAAATTCTTCGCTTTTTGAACTAAAAGCTACGTGTTTCAACGCCTGAAAGGTCACCATGAGGTCATTCTTATAACAATACAGATAGACCAAACCACGCACACTGTACGAGGACTGGGCCCGCTAACGCTACGTTTTGGCAGTACACAGCCCACACAATTGTTTAACAGTACCAAATACCAAGCAGTGTTCACTCAAATTACTCTCATTAAAGACATTTACTATACATAACACTACCCTCTCCACCTGTCCTCCTTCGACTACTGTTCTCATCTGCTTCTACCACTAACGTCGTAAATTGTACAAAAAAAACTCTCGGTTACGGAATTTTCGTGCACCCTACAATTTTCTTGTACGCTGTCTCTAGGCTGACACGAAGTCACTTGTTCACAAACTGCTCTATCCACTTCCGCGTTACCTAAATTTTAGTGCATGATTACACGACATAACAATATAAAATAAAATTCATATCCATAAGGTATAAGTACTACCCGCAAAGTATCCAGCCGTAGCTGGATACTACTAATCCGTTGTTAACACCGAAGTCCCATACAGCTGCCTGGGCTCAAACTGTAAGCGAATACCGACCCAGAAACTAAAAAAACTGTGTCATGGGTTGGTAAGGGAAATTTCAGAGTAGCGAAGCCTCGCTGGTTAATTAAAATTGAACAATAGGTAACGTCACAATCTTACCTTTTCACTCGAAGACCTAAGGGCTTGAAAAATACAAGCGTCTGCATCACAGTAATTGCTATTTCTTTCATTCAAGGACAAGCGAGACACGGAGCGAGCGAGGTCATGGACACCGGAACTTCCATGCCTAATATTCAGGGAGGATACAACGGAATGGTACTTCACATTCCAACAAGCAGAACGCCCACAATTCTTCGTCATACGACAAAAACAACTGTAATTGCGCTTGGCATATACTTACTTACATACTTACTCCATGGTGCAGAGTCCTTTTTGAGAAGCTAACTGGTTTGCAGCTAGTCAAGAAATTCCCCGCATTTCACGGAACCCGAAGGTTCTTTACCGCACTCACAAGCGTCCGCCACCTGTCCCTATTCTGGGCCAGCCCAATCCAGTCCACATACCCATATCCCACCTCCTGAGATCCGTCCTAATATTATCCACCCATCTACGCCTAGGTCTTCCCCAGTGGTCTCTTTCCCTCCGGTTTCCCCACCAAGACCCTATATACCCTCCTCTCCTCACCCATACGCGCCACAATTGCGCTTGGCATATACGTTACAGAAATACATATGCCAATATTAATACGTCACACCACAAAGGGATGGTTTCCATTAAAAACGTAAGGCACCACTCATATATCAGTCTCTTTTTTAAACTCCAAACACCGAAACCCACACGAACTTTCTCAACTGGGGCAAACAGTAAGTGTCCCGGAAGAAAAAGTATGGAAATGAGAAGTGTGTGAATAGATCAGAAATGAAATAATATGGTGCTGCAAATGTACACCCATAAAAAATATTCCACTGAAGATTTGAGTCGAATTAACAGAGAAGGTAAGATAACTTACGGCATGACAAAAACATGTACATATATTATCCCCAACAGTACATAATATACGTACGTACTTAGAAAAGAATTTGAATGTCAGGGTATTCCAGTTACAAACATTGCAATTCAGTCCTTACTGTTTTAGAATACCAAATACCATATGCAATAATACACAGACACCTATCTACATAACGAAGATCAAAGAATGCGGTGTCTGCGATGGGAGACAAAAACGTCGAAGATTTCGACACAAGTAAACAATTTAAAACAAAAAGGGACTCTTGTGGTCCAAATACATAGAATCAATACTAATTAATGCTGGAACCCGTGACAACAATATTCAAAAAAGAATCATCATCATCACGTGGCTTGCAGGGTTTTAGGCCTCGTGACCAGTTCCGTTCCCATTAGCAGTCTAGAAGTCTTCAAAGGGGTCGTTCTTGGCTTCATCTCCCACATGGTTGACAATTCATCATTAACCTTTTGACGCCTAATGTCAACTATAGTGGTCGTACCGCACCGCTAACCTCTAAAGTTGTATTTTATATATGTATTCAACAAATACAGTTACTGAATATTTTAAACATGGTATATACTCTCCGTTTTTTTTTCTCTCTTCAAAATGCAGTTTGTTTCATAATTCTAACGTATTTGGTTCCTGTATTATTCACATTTTATATACAGGGTATGCTAAAATAAAAATAATAATTCCGGCGCCAAAAGGTTAAGTATGGCAGTCTGTCTTTGTCCATTCGCTGAACATGTATTCTTTTGCATTTTCTTTAAAACTGGGTTAATTTTAAGTTCTTATTAAATATCTTCATTAGTGTTGTAACCTTGCCATGAAGATTTTGCCGTTCTCATAAATGTTATTTCCGCTGACGTTATCCTGGACTTACCATGTTCTCTAATTGCCCAAACTTCGCATTCGTATAACAAAGAACGTAACGTCGAAGTGTTATATGTTATATGTTATATGTTTTCAATCTAGTGGACTTAAGAGGGGTTTAAAGTACTGATAATAATTTCCGTTACCTTGGGAAATCTGGACACCGGGTAACAGTATTTTTTTTTTATTCTGGCACGAAATAGAGCACCCTGGGTAAATGAAAGTGTTTATTTGTCCTATAATATTACCTACTCCGTGGGGCACAGTCCTTCTTAAGAAGGTAACCGTTTTTCAGGTAGTCAAGAAATTCCCCGCATTTTATGGAACACGAAGTTTCATTGCCGTGTCTACAAGTGGCCGCCAACTGTCCCTATCCAGAGCCAGATCACCCAGTCCATGCCCCCCCCCCCAATTCCTATATTATTATTATTATTATTATTATTATTATTACCATCATCATCTTCGTCGAATTTCTCACTTCTCAACTTTGGCTGGGAAATAATGACCTATCCTCGGATGTAGTAATCAACAGGATTAGGCTCCGTGGTCTTATTTGAAGTTTAAAAAGTTTCTTACAATTGAAAATGAGCCAAGAATTACAGAATTTTGCAGTTGTATATATGTATTCGGGTGCAAGTTAAGTCTTGTTACACTCTGTGATAGTGACTTTGGAATTACGCCCGTAGATGATATTACTATCGGGATCACTTGTGCCGCCTTTTGCTTCCACGTAGCACATATTTCATTCGCCAGTTCTTGGTACTTGTTTTGTTTGTCGTTGATTGTTTAGGCGAGATTATATGTATTTGGGACAGCTATGTCTTTCAAAAAGGTATTCTTTGTTTTCTTACTCATAAAAGTTATGTCAGGTTGATTAAAAGGTATTGTATTCTTTGTAAGTATGCCGCGATTCCAGTACAGCTTGAAATTTTCATTCTCCAGTGCATTGGCTGGTGTGAACTTATAATATGGACTTTTATCGTCAATCAATTCGGCTGCTTCTGCCAGTTTCTGATGGATAATTTTGACTATTCCATCATGTCTCTTTACACACTCGATAGGTGCTAGTTGCTCACAGGCTGCAGTAATGTGTTGGATTGTCTCCGATTATTTTCCACATCTTCTCGACAGCTCATCGGTGTCTGGCTCCTTCAAAATATATTTCTTGCAGTTTCTTGTTAGTATGACTTGGTCATGTATTGCTCTTAAAAAGCCCTTTGTTTCGGCGAACAAACCCGAGTGTGCCTGCCATTTGTTCGACGCTTTTATTATTATTATTACAATTTTACTTCAAACTGAATCGCTTCCTTTCAAAGCCACTGTTTTCGTTTTGCGTGTTGGAATCTTTAGTCCACATCCGGCAGCAACTGTCTCCAGATTATGTATAGAAATTTGTAATGCATCTTCTGAATCCGACACTGTAACTTGGTCGTCCTCGATCAAAAGTGTCTTAATGCCTTTTGTTTTTTGAAAGCGAAACTCTATGAGAAAAACTGCAACAAAATAGTTGTTTGGGATCTTACGAAATACAAGCACATCAGGAGATGTGAAAAAACATGTTTCAAAGCACAGTGGAAAGTATTCGGTTACGTATACTTTAAAATGTGGGCGCCGACTGAAGAACTGTATAAATTTAACATGATGTCCTTTGGTGACAATGGAAGGTACAGCGATGAAAGAAGTTTAACGGAATTTCAGGGACATTAGACCCACTACATGAACGGAAAGACACCTACGTAACTGAGATTCCAGACAGTGTGGCCAAACTGAAGCAGAATATGAGGACAGATTAACGAAAAATATGTGGCACTGGTCACCACCAGGAAGGATGATATAAAGAAGGACAAGGCAAAGGAAAAAAGAAAGACGAAACGACATCAATATAAGTGGAAAATACACATTAAGTCCATTACGGACGATCGAGGTTTGAGTGGATGGAACCTGGAAGAAAAGCAGCGTTATGCTTCAGCGGTTTTTTGTGTTAATTCCTTGCACATACTCACCCACCGTTAGAAGAAAATAACACCAGACGTCACACAGTCCTCATACAGCATTAAATATTAACCACTTACAAACGTTACCTAGGAAACCGGGCTGCTGTACGCCAAAGCTCTTGTTAAAAAATCACTGGCATTATATGCCAGTGTAACGTAGAGCAGAACTTAACTGGGCAGATAAGAAACAAAATTAAGCAAGCTTCATAATTTATTTATTTATTTCGTCGTTACTTCATTTCTTAGTCTAACATCCGTCTACCTACTCACTGTAGGTCTAGACAATTACTACTGCACCTGATTACACACGACACACACACTCGCCAAGATACCTCTGGACAAGTGATCAGCCCGTCACACAGCCCTCTCCCTGACAACACGCTACACTCATAAAACACAGATTCATGCCCCCTTCAGAATTATCCTGCAGTCCCACCAAGTGAGCGCCACCAGGATCGGTGTTTCAGAATATCACGTCGCCAAAATCCGCATGGCATTTTCGGGAGCACAACTTGTAGCCGAACGGACGAACAAATTTAATGAACATAATGTAGGCGTATCAAATCACTTACATACAATTCGTAGCTAACAGTGCACTGAAAATCGTAAGGCTGTCATGTAAAGATCCTTGATTTAGTTAACGACACTACCAAGTTGCATAATCACGACCAGACGGTTGGCAACTCTGTAGACGATCCACACCAATATGGACTGATGGATTGACCCCTCCAAACACACATTATTTTAAAGTGAGTGTGATACAACCCCCCCCCCCCAAAAAGGTACCCTACTCTGTCGTGGTTTTAGGGATTGCGTGGTCAAATGGTCCTGACAGCTATACTGGCAGTATCGTAGCTATTTGCAAGGTCTAACATGCCGGACAGGTCAACGTGATGACCCAGACGATAAGGGATACTTTGGTCCTCCAGGCTGGGGGTTGGACGTGAAGGTACAACCCCACCTCACACAAAACATGTTCTGTTGAGAATCTTATTAAAAAAAAAAAAAGAAGCTTCGGTCCACCAAAGACTACAATACCAGAAAAAGAACAGTAGGATACAAGCTGCTGCGTCCCAGTTAGTAGTGCCATTATTATTTTCCTGGATACGGTGGCTGAAAGTGTGTCGTACCAGGACTGAGTAACTATACTTGTAATGAGGACCTCGCGCTCGTTAAATCACACTTTGGGTCACTCCAACTGCTGAACAGATACCCTACATTTCGGAAAGGATATGCAAATGGAAATTGTGAAACCCATTACCTGAGTACCGGAAATAAATTCCGAAATGCCAGGACCGGATACCCGGGGTTCAAATCCCGGCGATGGTAATAAACTTTTCTCTAGGAGCTGGGGCCTACAAATCACCCATCCAACTCCAACAACTACCGACAGAATTTTTCCCAGCCTGTCATTTCAGCCGATGCGTACAGCCAAGTGGCGTGGTTCGGAATTCCACAGCCCTTACACACTCCACAGTGCGCGGATTAGGCATAACGGAAAGCTCAACGATTACAAAATTATCGGCAACAGTCACAATGATAAGCAAACTACGGCAACTTCCCGCCATGTAACGCTTACGACCTCGCCGCAACGGTTAAGTCAGTATTCCAGTTAATTCATGCTATTTTTATTTTACGTCGGGGCTCCATTACCAGTAATTCTATTTTCAGCATACCACATTCTGCACGTACATGGAGCACCGTGCATTCCCCACATTTTATGAAAATGCAGTTTCGGTAACAAAAACCAATCCCAATGGTGTTTTGGTTTTCACAATTCCCTTTCCTGATCCCAGGTTTTAAATAATACATTACTTCGGGAAAAAAAACGGGGAGAGAGAACAGTCAAATGTCAGTTGCCAGGCAACAAAATAACGAACAGTTTGGGTCTGCAACAGCTGTTGTGCCGGAGGGCTGTGAGGTACAAGAAAAGAAGTAAAAACGATATGCAATATATCTTCTAAAGAATGAAACTTCCAGAACGTCAGAATCATGGAGGGATATTTCTGAGGCAAATCAAAATGAGGTTTATCTCTCACTCATTTACAGTGTCAAATTAAATAATCGGAACTAGTTCCTACTGTTTCCAACTCCGAAACGCGCTCTCTCTCTCTCTATCTCTCTCGCACTTTAGCCTTGAAATAGCCTACGTATCGGACGGAGGCCGGTATAACAACAAGGAAATATCCAACCATCCACAAGCATTTCAGTGGTATAAAGTCCTGCTTTGTTAATCACACATTCGTACACTGACTCTAATTACGCAATAAACAATGTAAACAAAGAAGGTAAAGTTCACCCTATAACGGGCCATGATACCCCACAGGTGGGCATAAGTATAGCTCTACTCTTTCTTTCAACTCGGCGCTCGATGGGGATAAGTGGTCAACACCACGGCCCGGCCGCTTTACCCCCGGAAGAGAGACCCGGAACCCATTTTACAGGAGGTTGGGTGGGCCCCAGGGCCGTCCTGGACACGTACACAATACCAATACAACTGGCCCCATTTACTGCTGAGACTTAGGATGTGAGAATCATCGGCACTACTTCCAATTTTCTTCACGACATGCTTACGCACACATCCTTCGTCTTTCCCCCTTACTACCAAAACCACGCCAGAATGTGTCACAAATATCATATGACCTAAATTCCTTGCATACAGTTACAAATGATTCTTCAGACACACTAGTGTGGAAGCCAGGTTGTTTGCCTTTAAAAACGGACATTAGAACAGTTACATCATTATACAACACAGGCAATGTACTATAATGTAACATTTAGGTGCATTCGAGCAACCCTTGTTGCAGCAGAAAAGCAATAGGTATTACAAACTCTAAGTGTGTGTCTGTAGCCTTACGTACACAGCATGCAAAGCGCGCGCGCTGTCCTGTCATCTGTAGCCAGTTTGCGTCTACCATATTTTTCCACGGTGTCTCATAAACGGCGCGATATTCGGGGGGGGGGGGGGGGGGAAAAAAAAATTTGGGAAAAAAAAATGTGGGGGGTTTTTTTTTTTTTGTTAAAAATACTCTCCTTTATAAAAAAAAA
>Ga0131853_10008665_pt1 | contig 18549 bp, 13 predicted proteins | sample TergutLab28metaG_FD_92764 | JGI IMG/M metagenome (GOLD analysis project Ga0131853, IMG submission 92764) | Labiotermes labralis P1 segment gut microbial communities from Petit-Saut dam, French Guiana - Lab288 P1 (version 2) (version 2) | ecosystem: Host-associated > Arthropoda: Insects >...
CTGGATTCCATTCTTCTGACAGATCTGATCTGTGAGCAACTTCCTAATGATTATGGGGGGGGGGGGGGGCTTGTTTGGTATATTCACTTCCTTGGGCCAATCACACAAAAAGTGGACCAAAAAAATTTTTGTGGCCCTCTTCTTTTGGGAGGTGGCCAGTGGTGTAGATATCCCAGCAAAGGCCCCCCCCCCCCCATAATCATTAGGAAGTTGCTCACAGATCAGATCTGTCAGAAGAATGGAATCCAGTACAAAATAACCCACAGCTGCTTTTAGTATTTGGTGCATCTGGGGCCTTCTGCACACTGCAGGTTCTGCAGAAGCCTGTCTGTACCATTGGATGTGCTGCAATTCAGTGTGGCGGTGACAGCACTAGTGCTGCCTCCATCATGTTTCTCTGAAACATTGGTAACAGTCTGCCCAAGTATATGACATCACAGCCCTGAAGAATGTAATCTTACAACTAGTTAACTTTGCTAAGCACTTTTCTCAACACACACAGACACACAGATGCATTTCATTTGTTTTAGAGAGATGCGTTCCTTCGCTTGTATAGCTATTACTGCCAAAACAGTCCCCGTTCTGAACGTCTGCGGGAGACTGTCGGAGAGAAGAATCTGTTCTTCCAGGCATGCCAACTTAAGCTTGGTCATAAACTTCCCCTAGCAGCATACCTCCTGAAGCCAGTACAGAGGATAACAAAATATCAACTCCTGCTTAAGGTAGTATAAATTATTAATAATTTTACTCTCTGTCATCCAACTTATTTCCATCACTCCTATGAACCAAATTAATATGTGTGAAAATTTGAAAAACAAACTGTGTTGTGGGAAATACAAAATTCCTGCAGTTTTTGTTCTTTGACACTGTAACTTTGACTGTATAGTGTAAAAAAATAGTGTGATTTATGGATGATACATGGGAAAGGATTTTGGAAGACTAATTGTGGAAGCATCCTGGCATTAGTTTGCAGGAACTGAAGAAAACTGCTGATGAATGCAGTCATGGGAACCTATGGCAAGTCTCCCAAATACAAGCCTAGTCTCTGAACTAACTGGGTTGGTATAGTTCTAATATCCTAGACTCTAGAGCATTGTTTCTCAACCTTTTTGAGACTGCGGCCTGGTAAATTTTTTTTCATAAGACGAGGGCCCGGTCCCAACAGATTTACTCGTCAGTACCTTTCCAATTTTTTTTTTAAATTCATACATTAGACTAACATAAGTATTAATAATTAATTATGGCATAATCATAAAGAATATTAGTACACTTATGTATACGGTGTGGCATGTTGACAAATATAAAATTACACTTAAATTAGTTATAATTTCCAGGAGAATCTCTCGCGGCCCGGTATAATTGATGCCAGGGCCCAGTACCAGGCTGTGGCCCGGTGGTTGAGAAACACTGCTCTAGAGTGTTACTGCTGCTCAGTGTCATTCAATAGTAGTGGTCTGTTATGCATTCATTCATTCGTTCTTGCACTCTTTCCTAGCCTCTTCCAAAGCAAGTTCCACACAGAGTGCAATCTGGTGCTTCCTCTTTCAATTTCTGCTATCCTCTTGTTTCCTTAAGGTCATCCAGTAGCTGCTTATATCTTCTTCCATGTCTCCCCACAACTTCCAAACTTTTTGGTTTTTGCTGTATGTAGGGTATTCCTCTTCTCCATGACTCTATGTAACACTTCTTTTTTTCTCACATAATGGGTCCAACTGATCTTCTCCATCCTTTTCCTACACTACATTTCAAAACATTCCTGGTATTTCTGATCTATTCAAACACATATTAATGGGAGATGTCTAAGTGCAAACACTGAGCATGTGATTATAATATGATGATAAATTTACAAAACTGTTAGTGAAAGATGTTTGGCAGTGTAGGAAAACTGTGTTCAGGTGCATGATGTACGTGGTGGTCTTTCACTATGTACTGATTTTGCAGGATTTGCTGCGATACAGTGATGACAGGAAGTGCTCTAAGGAACTGCAGGAGGGTCTGGACTGTATGCTGATTGTGCTGAAATGTGTGAATGACAGCATGCATCAGATCGCTATCACAGGCTTCTGGGTGAGTTGATCAGCATCACAGTAATTATGTCTCCAGCACAAGTTGTGGGGAAGTGATACTAATGGTGAGTAAGTTAATGGGCAGTATGTCGGGAGTGGTAGTAAGTGGTAGGATGATACGAGGGCAGTGAATTGAAGACAGGAAGGATGTGGTCATGTTGTGATGTAATGTAGACCATTGGCCACAGAAATTTCGTGGTACAGTGATCCAAGAGATAGAACAGTCCCTTTTGCTGCACCACTTCTTCTTGTACATCACCACATTCCATGCAGAATTGGTCCGATCTTGTTGACAGTGATGTTGGCAGTGCAGATGCCCCTTCTTGTTGCATGTAGACATGGCAGCACTGCTGCATATACCTTACTGTTCCAGTCACTGCCTATAGTTCATCATTTCCAATTCCAGAGAAACTCTGAGATGCCAATTTCTGCATATAATAGGTGTACATGATGTTGGTCATTGTAGTGGTTACTGTATGTTTACAGTGGGGTAGGAACTGAATTTATAGGCATGTTTACAAAGTTGTGGAAGGCAGTTGCTAGCATCATCATGTCTGTCTGTCTGTCTGTCTGTCCACGTGGAACAATCTGGTTCCCTCAGGATGGATTGTTGCAGAAATTTGTAGTAGGTTTTTTTTAACTGCAATGTGGCAAGAAAATTCAAATTTGGTTAAAACTGGACAAATGTAACAGGCATTTCACATGAATACCTACCTACATTTGGGAGCACATGGTGATGCAGTTGGTTGAGGCACTGCGCTACAAGCTGGAAGGTCGCGGGTTCAATTCCCGATGGTATCATTGGAATTTTTCATTGACATAATCCTTCCTGCCACACTATGGCCCTGGGATCAACTTATCCTCTAACAAAAATGAGTACCAGGAATATTTCCTGGGGTAAAGGCAGCTGGTGCATAAGGCAGACAACTTTGCTACCTTAATGTACTGTTTGTCTTGAACTCTAGGAGTGTGAACTTCCTGGAACCCTCAGAGCCTATCCAGGCCTGTACAGGGATTGCTTTACCTTTACTTTTACCTACATACAGGTATGACTGCATAACATTCTGGAAGAGCAAGGACCTACTTTGGTTACAAACTTTACTGAGGTTACCATTGTTACCAAGTTTACCAGTGTTTCTTTGGTGGCTGTGGTTACTTCTGTGATCGTGGCTGCTTTGGTTACTAACATAACTACTGATTTTGTGATTGCATTGGTTACATTTATGACCAAGTTTAAAAATGTTCATGTGGATACCTTGGCTGTCATGGTTTTCATGGTTACCAAGGTTAGAAATGTTCCTATGGATATGCTGTCATGGTTGCTGTCATTAGCAATGCTTGTAATGGTTACTATATTTACACAGGCACTTGGAAGTGTTTTGCCCAACAGACATTTTTCTGTCTTGTGAAATATTATTTAGGCTAGTTTCAGTCTGTGAAGGCTTAATCTAATAGCGTGTGAAATTTGCAGGGTGAGCTGCATGACCAGGGAGAGCTCCTTATGCAAGGGTCGTTCTCTGTGTGGACAGACAGCAAAAAAGATCGACTCCGAGAGCTAAGACTGAAACCCATGCAGAGACATATCTTCTTGTACCAGAAAGCCATGCTGTTTTGCAAGAAGGCTGCAAAGGAAGTACATAACAAGGATACATACCACTTCAAGAGGTACCTAAAAGTAAGTTATGTAAGCATTATTGTATTCATATCCATGCACTGCACTGATTGTCAAAATTCAAGGAAACACCAACAAATGCACTATGTTGTAAGGTTTTTCTGATATTATAAAATAATACATTGCATTTGTTGGTGTATTCATAAATCTTAAGTTCTACAAATTGATGTGTACTGTTTACGTAGGTTTGTAAGTTATCATAAAGCATATCAAATGCAACTGTGTGGTGGGTAATTTTTATTCTTAACCCTTCTTGACCCCTCTTTTTTGTTTTCAGTCGTTTTGGAAAGTGATAAGGTATAAGTGATGTGAATACATGCATACAAAGTAAAATGAAACATCTGCTGTCTGTTGTTCCTATAATGGTACTACTAGAAGGTTTAACAGAGCATGTAAATAAGAAAAATATGTAATGTCTGTACACAGTTGTAACAAGACAGTATACAGTTTAAAATTTGGTGGAAGGCTTCTGACAGTTGACCTGTGTTAGGGAAAGTAATGATAAACGTGGAGTCAGTATTTCATCTGAAAACTGTCTTTTATCACTTCCCACTGCTGCTCTACTGCAATTGTAGGTCGTCAGAAGAGTGGGCCATATTTGTGTGATAAACGAACTGATGGGAAGTTGTAACTGACAGTTGTTAGGTAGAATAATGACCAAGTACTAGAGACATTTTAACTTCAACACAGAAATGAGGTTTTCATGGTTTCAGTCATTTCCTCCAGACAAGTGTCATGATTGAGTCATGAAACAGAACGCAACACGTGCAGCGTATACAGCCACTCCCGACTTACAACCGTCCCATTCATGACCAACCAAAGTTACAACTGAAATTTCCTTAGGAAGATTTCAATTCACACTTCTATAAAAATGATATTAAAATTTAATTTTTAACTGCATTTCAAATTGTACTGATTATCTCAACACCTGTTACTGGGACAGACTCTGTTCTTATTATTTTGCAACACAAAAAGACTACACTTATTTGAATCTCCCTTGAGTTGCTGGACAATGTATAGTCCACCTCCCTTCATATTTTCAACTTACGACCAGGTGTTCGGAATGTGTCGCGTTCGTAAGTTGGTGAGTACTTGTACTTGACAAATATTCGTAACCATCCCATCAATTTACACGTTAGAGACTATGTACAGATAAAATATCATTAAATGTCTGTAGAACCGAACATAAAGAATGAAGAAAGATGACTGGCACAGTTCATGTAAATAATGTTGGTGGTGTATCACCTTATCACATACCTTTAAACTGACCAAAATGATTTAATAAACTGAAAGGGAGGGAAAGGAGAAAGGTACTTAACTTGATTCATATAATTTATGGGAACTCCTCTGTATTAGATGTCACAGATTGGTCTCACAGAGTCTGTGAAAGGGGATGCTCGCAAGTTTGAAGTGTGGTTACAAGGTCGGCAGGAGGTACACACAATTCAGGCTCTCACAGTACAACAGAAAAATGCGTGGGTGTGTGAAATCAAGCGCGTGCTGTTGGAGCAACTTGCTGAACTGAAAGGGGAGAAGATCAGGCAGTACTCATTGGCAGGCACAGGCAAGCCAGTGCACAGGTATATGGCAGCTCATTTGTTTGCATAGTGAAATGTTCATGGTGGGAACATTGCCATAGCAACAAAAACAAGACAGTTAGTTTACATGTAGCGTAATTTTGAGGCACGTTTGTACATCCATTGTTGCCATGGAAAAGCAGTAAATATTACATATTCTGAGTGTGTGTTTGTAGCCTAAGGTATCCAGCCTGCAGTGCGCATGCACCGTGTTATATTATCGTCTGTGGCCTGCCTGACTCTACAGTATTTTTCCACATTATCTCGTAAACAATACATTTTTGGGAAAAAAGTCATTGAATATGAAATGTGTGTTTCGATTTTCTCTACAACTTTTGTCTGAAACATTTCTCATTCTGAGTAGAACTGAGCAAGATATGATAATAAATGTATATTTGTCATAATGCAATGTACCTGTTATTCTTTTCAGATTTTAATGAAACCTGTGTTTTCTTGACAGATTTTTGCAGGCAGGCAGGCAGACAGACAGACACAAAGACAGACATGCATGATGAAGCTAATAGTTGCTTTTTGCAATTTTATGAGCATGCCTAAAACAGGAAGTGTTGAAAATTGAATGATATAATTATATGATTGTTGAGGGTGCCAATGTGATTAGTACTCATTTTGTCTTCAGGGTTACTTCTGACATATTCTCTGTTCTGCAACCTGAGTAAAAGATGGTGTGTGACTGCGCTTGAAAATTTATGTATTTGCATGAATGCACTTGAAAGTAAGTGAACACTTGGACTGACTGCAGTCCTTGCACCTTGTCACCTGATGTTGCAAGTGTTGTTACTTCCTGCTAGGCCTCTCCGTCAGACCAGTTCATGGGACAGTCATACAGGAGTTCCAAACAACATGGCTTCCATCAGTATAGACGGTGATGCTGTTGCAAAACATCCACCACATCCCATACCACAGCACACACTGTCAGAGAATGGTGAGGAGGAGGGTGAAGGTGGGGCATGGAGTTCAGATTATAGCAATAGTGAGGATGAGGACACCTGTACTGAGCACAATGAGGTACACTGACACCTGATTTTCTGGTTGAGAATAGTAAACACATTTACCTAATAGTATAGAAGTGTTGCACGGATGTTTACACATTTTTTGGTCTTTGCCTTTACGTTTTGCCTGATCGTTCGTTATACCTTTTATGTCATGTTGTGATAGGCCACATCTGATGTTTAGGTATGTGTCTGTCAATTGACTTTATTGTTAAGGATTTAAGTCTTGTGGCATGTGATGTTGTGTCACTAGATAAAGTGGTTTATTACATTTCAAAGGATTGTGGCACCATTGTCTTTGATGGTTCTTCTTGGACTGCTTAACCCATAAGGAATGAAGGTGCCATGATCCTTAGAAACATCACGAACCACCTGCCCAATCACACGTCATCATATCCTAGAAGACTTTAATCATCAGGCACACCACTGTGAGAACCTCAAATCTTATCTTCATTGTTGTTTTTCATGGTGGTGTTTCAAATTTTGTGGTCAGTTTGTGACACTCCTACTTTATAATGGGAGGCCCTGGTTTCAGATTGTGATGCTGAGACTTGGTGTCCTGACCAATGTTTCTTGTGTTCGCAGTCTATCCAGGCAGGGAAGTGCAAGGATATTACGTCAGACCATCTTCCTGCCATAGGCTTGTCTATTAAAAAAAATTGTGAATTTCGCCCTAGAACAAACCATGAAATCCCAGAGGGGGAGTAGAGGTATAGCTCTGCTCTTTAACCTCAGCACTAGATCAGGTCAGGTGGTCACTGCCATGCCTTGGCCGCTTTACCCCTGAGACAGAGTCACTGTACCCATTGTACAGGAAGCTGGATAGGTCCAGGGCCAGTCTGGACAGGTGTGGAAAATTAAACCACCACCAGAATTTGATCCCTGGTCCATCCATTCTCTGTACTGATTACGCTGTCCTGACACATCCTTTCCAAGTAATTAATTATTTACTAATTATCATACCATTAGATGCTATATTGTCTGAGCTACTCTAAATTATTGTGTAAGCCTTAAAATCCTGAATACATAAAGGCATTTTGTAAACAGCTGAGCTGTGAATTTTTTGTATGCCAATATAGAACCTGTTTTGATATGATAGAATTGTATAGATTTGTACTGTACTGATATAGTGTCTGTTATGAAGAAAAGACAGCTGCAGCAGCAGAACCCATATCTGCATGGTGCCATATCCAAGCAACAGGATTCACAGTAGCATTGAACGGCCATGAAAACCTGAAATTGTTGTTGAGCTCCATGTTTGTTATGTGGCATAGTGATGTTACAAGCAGATGGCCAAGATCCTTACATTGTACCCTTGTTGTTTTGCATTGTTATTCCTTTCACTCTCTTTTTAGCACACTCCTGCATGGTTAGTCATTTTATCTTTACTGTCCTTCTGTCTCACCTTGACCAGTGGATTGATTTTGTCAATAGATAGAATGGTCACTCATGCTTACCAAATGGCTTCATAAAGTTTTGTGTGTTGATACAAAATTATTGTCAAAGATTTTGATTTCTAGATCTGGATGCTGTGCATATCTCATGTTGCAGGTTGGAGACCGCTTCACTGCACTTGCTGATTACTGTGCGATGGGGCACAGTGAAGTGTCTATGCATGAGGGTGATGCAGTTGAGCTTCTGAAGGTTGGTTGTGCTGGTTGGTGGTTCATCAGAGTTATTGGTAAGAAAACGTGTTTGCCATTTGGAGTTGAGGTGGCAAGAAACAAGTTATTAAATGAGTGTGTGCTGTAGCTGTCTGTTAGATTTGCATCCTGTAGTTTGTCTCTGAAATTGTAAAACTTGCATAAAAAGTGTATTGGGTTTGTGAAAACATGTTTCATTTTCTGTAATTTTATGTTTTTTAATGTGGTTTTGAACATCTGTTACTCTGAGAGAAGGCATTTAAGACCACTGTGCTGAAGTGAACAGTTTGAGATGAGAGAGAGGAAGTGCCAGAAGACTGAGGAAATTGTGTGTGTAATGAGTGGACTTATGTTTCACAGGGCAACTAGAGCACAGAGGAGACTGAAAGGGTTATGGAGTATGCATGCTGAAACAAAGAATGTATAGTATATGAAATGGTGGCTTGTAAATTGCCTTGGAAGAAATTTGGGGAAGGGGGGGGGGGTATAATATTCAAAGGATCTTACAGAAGTACATTACAAGCTTGTGGAACTGCACGAGTCATGTAGCATTAAATTGGAGGAGAATTATGGGTGATAAATTGTGAAGGACTTGACAAGTGGTCATGTGTCTGCCATAAATCAGTCATCTCAGCTTGTATGATGAGAGAATAAGGAAACCCACAATAACCTTATGAATGATATCCCATATTCAAACATAGGATATTCTGGGCATACAGCAGGTAGCCTACTACATACCACAGTTGGCATTACAGCTTTCTGAGATGTAATGGTATGCTGTTTGGTGTATAGATACCAGTGTTTTAGAGGAACATGGTACCTTCATCTGAAGGGGAGTTTGTGAATATTACGGTTTACTGTATATGGTATCATATCCCAGGAGACTGCAGTGTTAATTTGTGAATTTTGTGAGAACCACAGCACTTGCTCTTCCACAGTGTTTGGTTTGCAGAAATGCATGTGTGCTTGCGTTCTGTTTCAGGTTCACATTTAGAGGGCTGGGCACCATCTGCCTACCTGGAACCGTTTGGTAGGAGATCTCTCCGCACCTCACAATCTGTCACCAGTCAAGATAGCAGCAAGTCCAATGTTGCATTGCCTGTAGAGTGAATGTAATGTAGAGATACCCCGATACCTGGAAAATAGTCATCGCAGTGTGGTTTGTTTGCTGGCATAGAGATACACTGAGAACCTTGCTAAGTACAAGTAATTTTTGTGGAGATGTGACTTTGTTATGAACATGTGGTTGTTACATGTATAATAAGTTTAACTGAAGATTTATTGATATAGTTGCAGAGCAAAGTAATCTAGACCAGCAGTTCAGGTGTTTGTTGTCCACATTTATCATGAAAGACAGAAAATGTATTTGTATTACTCACAGATCAGGCAAACTCAGTTATAGCATAATGAAGGGTACTGAATGTGTTTTGTGTCATCAAAAATGAGTGTTGTCCAAGCTGAAGGTTATAATGTTACAGTTGACAGTGAGGAATTAATTGGCACCACAGAATACCTGACTCTATAGTCATGGTGTTGCATAAACCGATGTCATTATGGCCAGGTTCAACTATGCTTTGCATTGTGGTTACTAATTCTGATTTGAATCAAATTGTTTGTTATGAGGTAAATTAACCTTGTTGCTGAAGATCAACATCTTCTGGGATGTAATGCCACATTCTGGTAGAAATTTACCAAATGTTTAGGGGCAGGGTTTCCTCTGAAATGTCGGCATATTTCTACAAGGCTGCAAGTCTCCTGAGATGTGACATTTTTATAGGGAACTACACATGCAGCGGTATGTTGTCACGTCCCACAAGACTTGCATTCTCAGCAGCATTACTGTGAGAACACCAATTCTCGCAACTAAGATTTACATCCCAAAAGACAGTAAGCTTCATAGTCACTGCCACAAGAACATCAAATCTTGCATAGCCCCTTTAATGCCACCTTGATGTGGATATTTTGTTATCAACTAGTCGTGTGTCTATCGTTATAACTGTACCATAACCATTCAAGGAAGCTTAGTTATGGCACTACTCCATATGTGATGTCTGTGACTTTCCCCTCATTCTAACCTTAACTTTAGTGTAGTCTTTTAATCACAAACTACTGTACTATGCAAGGTTTTCACCATCAGTATTTGTATTGAAGGTGCAGTATTTTGTGTTGTGGTATACTGGTACAATTTTATGTCTGAGTAGTTTGATCGCTAGTGTCCCAGATATGTTATTTTTTTCTTTGTTGATAACAGTGACAAGTTAATGTTTTTTTATTGTGTAGGATGTTACTCTGGGGTCAAGTTCATGTTTTACCTCATATTTATATCTTATAGTAAGCTCTGTAACTGCAGGTGTGTTTATCCAATTTACTACAGATCTGAAGGAAATACAGAGCCATTCCTAAGATATTGCCATCTGCCTGTATAATAACCTTGTGTGACTGAGGAGGTCACTCTGTGGCTACCATGGCAACCACTGGAATCATATCATGGTTTCAGTTTTAACAACAGATTGCTCTGTGTGAGGCAGGCACTGAGTTCAAAGCAACAGTTTTTCAAAACTGAGAAGGAGCTTAATCATTGCGAGATATATGCTGAGGCTGAAGAAACAGTTGAGGTTCAAGCTTATAGTACAGCATAGGACAACTAGATGGCAGCACTCAAAAGATGAAATTAATGCTTGATTTCTTCGAAGAATAAAAAAAAAAGACCAATGAAAATGGCTGTGAAGTGCACATGAATATTACAGCCTATCAAGTGACAGGCATGTGGCTAGTTTTATATATTTTGTAAATTTGTTTTCATAAATATGCAGTTATCCATGCCATTTTTATATAATGGTTACTGTGTGCCCATATTAACACTTGGAACAGATATGTGGAACTATACCTACAATCCCCTGTATATGTGTTACGGCATGTTCAGAGACAGCTTTACTTTTGCACTCAGATGTATGTGAACCAAGGCAGGTATGTGTGTAGAGTATCTGCAGCTGAGATGGGGGTTTACTATGACAGAATGAGACAATATGGACATACTTGAAGAATTAACCCTCTAAACACCGAGTTAAGTCCCATATGTCATCTGCTGGCATTATTAGGACTTAATTAGTATTACACAAACGTATGTCAGCACAATCTATTTATTCTAGAGTAAGGCTACATGTTTCGACTAGATGTTAGTAATCTTCAGGCCCGTACAGATTATTAGGACTTCACCATATTCTCCACATTAGCAGGGAAAGGGTTAATGATGACAGAATTCCAAGTAATGTTTTTTCATGTCAGTCTGAAAATAAAACAACCAAGATGGGGATGAGGATCAAGATTTGAATAACATATTAGGAAATGTCATGCAGAAGGAAAGAACAACGTGGGAAGAAATTGATCAGGACCACATAAAAGTGGAAATGACATTGGAGGAGGAGGTAGATGAGAAGGGATGATGCTGACCTCACTCTGTTTCTCTGGCTAGATGAGAACCTTGTTGTCACTTTAAATACTAAATTAACTGGAATTGTGTGTAAAGATTCAGTTCATATTATGCGTAAACACACACTGTCTTGGATATAAAAATCAATTGAATTTCAATTCCACGTTTATATCCTGATTTTGCCACTTTGTTACAATTTTCCACAAAGTAAAATAGGACCTGCTAAAATTGTATAAAGTTTAATTTTTGTTTGCTTGCTTGCTTTTATATCCTGGAATGTTTTTTGACAGTTCTGTGTACCAGCTCATAAAATGTTACTTTCGTTGTCCACTTTTGTGGCTCTGAAATTCCTTCAGATGACTCAAAAAGCATGTGGAAAAATTTAACTTCCTTCATATGTTTCTAATATTATTTGGTAAAGTGCAATAGAACAAGACAAGGTGGTTATTGTATAATGCTGTGTAAAAATTGGAAGACTTTTTCTTCCCGTTATGTATATCCACACATTTTTCATGTATGATATTTATTTTAAACCTTTAAGTATTATGATATGAAAGGGCAGCTGTTTGCACCGTGTTGTGACAGGCATTGACTGACAGCTTGATGTTCATTTTTGTGTGTTTAAAAAGAGAAAGGCAGTTTTTTGTAGTTTCAGTGTTATGTAACAATTGCTGTATACTGGCATTATTGTGTATTAGAATAGGCATTACAATCAATGCCACACAGTGCAGACAGTCTGTGCAGCATGAGTATATGCTTGGTTTGATGGTGGAGAGATTATGTTTTATGTTAAAAAATCACAAAATGTATGAGTTCACAATGTGATTGTGATTATAATTGGAGTACAGCATGAATCCGGTGATGCCTGAAGTATATTTGGAGCATGGCAGTAGGCAATATGCAACCCTTTCTAAGTCTGTCATTTAATGATGATGTCATTTGCTAAGGATATGTAGTGCCAGTGAGCAAATATGGAGCACTGGTGGAATGTGACAGTTGGTAACCCTGAAGTAGTCAGATAAAAATGTCCCAGTGCTGCTACTTCTACAATAAATGCCACGTGGACAATACTGGGATCAAACCCAGGCCTCTGTGATGAGAGGCCAGCAACTAACTGCCTGATCCATGGCACAGACCAATATGTAACACACATAAACTTATGTCTAAGTAGTGTTCTGGTCTGAAATGTGACCTATTTGTTATAACATACTTGTTAGTTTGTTGACATTTCTTTTCAAGTGTTTGGGTGACGGCATAATATTGTGGTTTTGTTGCTTTACCAGTGTTTCAAACAAATATTAAGTTTTTTTGGTGGTTTTGTTTCAAATGAATTGTTCTTTCCAACATTCTGATGCAACTCCATCTATGAGATAGGTAATTTATGTATATTATCTAAAGGAGCTCTGTGTGGATGTTTTCTGTTAAGTGGTTGGGTACCTGCCGTGCTGTACCAAGATGCTCTTCATAGGAAAATGAGGGAGTGCAGGGCTTAAGAACAGTGACATGGATGGTAATACTTTTGGTTTGAGTGTCCTGTTTCTGGAAATGGTGAAAGGAGAATCTCGCCCTCCTAGTCAGATGAATCTAACTGCTCCCAGTTGTTTTTACATGTACATACATGCAAGTTAAGCAAGGGTAGTAGAAGCCACTTGTTTGTAATCTCAAATGAGCTTTTTGTTAATGCAGTACATTGTTTTATAAAGACAGTTTTCCTGCATATAATTGTTACTTGTTTGTATATTTGGTTTTTTTTTAAATTTATTTTGTTACTGTTTTAATGTTTATATAGTTACATTATATCGCAATTGATGGTGGTGACTGTACTGTCATAGTGATTTGTCAGTGCAGGATACTGATGGAACCAAAGTCAACCAATAATGATGATGTGCATGTGTGATGTCGAATGGCTGTGTGTAGTTTTAGCTATGTTGTTGTTCTATTATTTCAATCAAGAGCAGAATTTTTGTAACTGGAGCAAACATGGCTGTTAATGGAGAGGTGCACACTGAAACACAATTTGTCACATAAATTAATGAAAACTTTAGAGATACTTGCTTGACCTCTGCTATTTCATGTCTAAATTCATTTTACAAATGTCAGTGCAATATGGTGGCCAGTTAATGTAGTGACCAGATAATAAGAACTCTGTATGCAGGAGGTTATGGGGATGGGCGTGGCATGTGTTGTACCATCCAACAAAAACGCACTGCCTAACAAAGCTCTGGGTCACTGTTTTATGTTGTGTGGTTACCTGACATCCTATACCAAGATGTGTCGGTAGCATTAGAAAGGAAAAGCTGGGCTTAAGGGAACAGTCAACATTGATGGTATTTATGCCATTTTTGCATGGACGGTTTTTCAGTAGCCTCTTTTTATCAGCATACATATGTAATTGCACTAGTGACTAAAAACATATATTGTCAGACATATTTGAACATATGTATATATCTTGTTGACAAATCTTAATTCAGTTAAAAGTTAAATTTTTATGTTAGTTTGGAGAATGATAATTGAAGTTCCTGTGTGATGTGTGTCCACAGCAGAGTGCTCCAGTGTTGCTTTGTGCCATCTTCATCTTTATCTCCTCCTCTTCCTTCCTACAACTATGGATTTGGTGCTTCAAGGCTAGTATAATGTCTGGAAGTTTTAAAACTGGTCAATCCGTCTGAATATTGGTCTTCCCACACCTCTGGTATCATTTTTGGATAACATAAGTGTGCTAATTTTGGTAGTCTGTTGTTTTGCATTGTATTTACATGTTGGTATTATTGCTATTTATGTACTTTCAACATATCAGCTTTAAGTAGGTGTCTTTTAATTTAGTATTCTTTTTCATAAAGTTCTCCTAGCAATGATATAAGAAATCCATGTATCTTACCATGTCAAAATAAGGTTAAAAACATAAGATCACCCAAAAGACTGAAATGAATAGTTTGATTTGTTTCACAGTATGTTTCTGTTGTAGTAAACACAAAACATGACAGAAGGTTCAGTGGCACATGGTGTGATGAAGCTGCATGCTAAAGAGGCTGATATGCATGTCAGTCACATTGAAAATCTGTCTCAAATCATATCAGTTTTAACAAGAAAAATATTAGGTGTTATTGAAGAAGATTAATACATTTTGTAATGTACATATAACAGCCATTTCTGGTCTGACTTGTGCAAAATCCGGTGAGTGAGTCATTCAGTGCTATTGGTAGATCTGTCATTTGTAGCATACATGATGAAGGAGTAAGGAGAGTATGGCATGAAGGGGATAAAGGAAGGAAAGAATGATGGAGGGAGAAATGTTTATAACATGCTGGAGAGAAAAGAATGAAAGGGGAGAGGAATAATGATAAGATGGACACATGAAAGGAATGTGGGAAAAAGATGGGAAGTAGACATAGGTGCATAAGGGGTGAAGGAATGGTTTTCTGTCATGTTTGTTGGGTGATGTGCTAATTCAGCAGAAGTAATAATACTCCAGGAATCAACAGTTAAAGATCACCACTTGGTGGTATCACAGCTCACTCTCCATATACCAGAACATTCACAGAAAAACAGAGCAGTTGGAAGTAGACATGTTATGAAATATGTGACTAATTGGAATTGTGTTCTGAATGTGACCTTTGACATTTTATCAACATACATTTGTTCTCTGGTTCATCCTTTTATACATTTTATCCACATTCTTGTTAACTGGGGTCTGTGACACATATGCCAGGAGGTGAATTGGTGGGGACTATAATCACTGCACTGAAGAGTGTCAAATACAATACTTTTTCCAATTTTATAATATATCCCTGTTGTCAGTATTATTTTAAATTAACAATTTTCATATGTCAAGAATGATTCATGACATTCAAACTGTTCGATAGCAGCATAGAGAGTGTGGATTGCTACTAAACATATTGACAATACATTCTTGAAACATGTTTGTTGTTTATATACATTGTACTGAACTGTCATTTTGCTACTGTTTGAGAAACCCGATCACTATGCGTATATCAATAAATTAAAAAGGGCCCATTCCAGATTTGTACTCTGTTTTGTAAACAAAACTTCATACCATTTTAAGCTGTATGCCATTTTAACATACATTAGTGTAATGAATGGATGTGGTCTTGATGCATCTGTATATTGTTGTTTCCCATACAGGAGAAAACCTTCTGCTCATTTCAGGATAAATTGATGTTGGAGGCTTTTCCAGGAAGAATTGTTAGAGTAGTTACATATAAATGTAAATGCATATGCTTTATTTATGGAGTACTGCAATACACCTTTGTTTTACAATTTCAGTAAATTTGAGTGAACTGAAATTAACATTGTGGCCATTTTAAAGGTGTTGAGTTTGTAAGTCTGATAAGAAAATCTTGCACATGAAACTTTTGTATGCTGTATATGTAAATAAAGAACATGTGAAGAGATTTAGGCTGTTAGAATAAATGGGAAGAACAAAAAAAAAAAACTTAGTAATAACAATAATAATAATAATAACAACAACAACAACAAATTGATCTGCACCTTTACACATTTAACCCAAACCTTTTTACAGAAATTGTGATTATTCACTTTTTGTTGCAGGAATTTGAGTTAGCTGTGTATTTACATCTCACTTTGTTGGTGATTTTAGTGATCCTGTACACAACTTTAAGTCTGACCACTAATAATAATTCTGTTGTCCCCATTAGAAACTTACAAAAATCTTCATAATGCTTGATTTGTCCAACTGATCAAACAAAACAATCATGATACAGGTTGTAGAAGAGTTGAGCCTTACAGGGAACGGATTCTGATGATAGGAAGTGGACAGAACTGGCTCTGAATCATGCTGTAGTGTTCGCAGTATTCTAATACTCAGGGCTGGCGCTACTTTTTATGGCAGTCTACGAACCATAGCCATAGACATCCCCTGATTCAAACCATCTGGCACGCTGATCTCACCCAAAGGAAAGAATATGAACATCATAAACAAGACAATTTTGTATGAAGCAAGGAGAACGTGAGGAAGATATCTTGTCCTAAGATGGATGTAAAGGGAGAGTGGAGAAAACATGAGCGTACTCCTCATCAAATATTAGTGGGGTGATCAAACCAAGAACAATGAGATAAGCAGGGCATGTGGCATGTGTAGGAGACAGGAGAGATGCATAAAGGGTATTGGTGGGGAGACCTGTGGGAAAGAACCACTTAGAAGACCTAGGCACAGATGGGGGATAATATTAAAATCGATCTAAGAAATGGGATGGGGAGGCATGGACTGGATTTATCTGGCTCAAAATAGGGACAGGTTGCGTAGAAGTAATGAACATTCGGGTTCCATTAAATGCGGGGAATTTCTTGGCTAGCAGAGGATGTGTTAGCTTCTAAGGAAGAACTCTGCTGTGTGTAGTTATATGGGTAATTTGGTTGGCTGGTTGGAAAGGAACATAGAAGTACATTGAATGTTTACTCTTACAATACTACTGTAGAATATACTGCTACATTCTTAACCATGACTTGGGATTTCTAGCCTTGGCTGCCAGTGGAAAGAACACCCTTGACACCAGTCCACCTACTAAAAGTTAACCATTTATAGCACAGAAGTTACTATATTGTGCCACCTGCTTTAAAATGTTAAAACTCTACATTTTGTCCACAAATACTAGTTGTGATTCTTTTTTAAAAAAAAAAAAATTACTGGTCTGTAGAAGTGACATGCAGTGTGTTCATTATTAAGTAAGAACTGGGTTTTTATGTATCACTAAAGTGAATTCATAGTGTAAGATATTAATTCACCCAATTTGTGGTGACACCTTCCAACTAAATCAAACCAGTCTTCCAGGCAGTTTAATTGGATATGTGTAAGGATTGAGGTTGATTTAAATACCAAAATTAAGCATTTAACTTCATGCTGAGAAAGTTTTGACCACCTGATCCCACAAACCAGTTCCCTAACATCTCATGTAACATTATATGACCATCTGAAAAGTCTCTTTCCAAGTGACTACCCCACCCCACCACAACATGTTTTGCACACTACAGAATTGTTAACAGCATTAATTTTGACTAGTGTTTAGATTTGTTGGCTAATTCTGTTCTATCCCATTAAGTTAAAGAATTTTCAATCAATTTTCCTGTAGTTGTCTTCTATAAACAGAGAAAGAGGCTTTTTAGTCTTTTTCTTATTCTTCATTTACATTCCACTGGACCACACAAGGTCACACACAAAATCCGCTGGATATAGAATTGGTCAACATGAGATAGACAACATAACCTGACACCACATAGAATCAATATCACAATCAATAATGGAACATTTTTAAACAACTATATGTGCTTACAAGGCTGGCATGTCATCTCACCAAGAACAAAGCGCGCCACAAAAACCGGCAGTACCATTCAGCTATTACAATATAAATCTATAGAATGATAAGCTTTTGGAGTTCTCCATACAATGCTCACAGCCCCATTGCAATATCTGAACACCTTGAAATGGTTACAGGAAACTTGTAATGTACATTGCGCCAACGGAAAACGCTCCAACACCGTACTTCTTATTTTTCTACAAACAGGACGCAGCGAAACTGAGTTCCGACTCCCGCCAAAAATATCGGCTTTGGTTCGGGTCCTCTTTGTGTAGAACATAAGTAGCTTACCGTTCGAAAAATGCCGTAGTTTTGATGATGATAGCCAGCCACTGGCGTCAGGCATATGAAATTTGGTAGGATACTGACAATATGAAACATTGTTTGTAAACAAGTTACGAGAATTGTGACGATGCGAAACGTCGACGTTATGCCCGACAAATTTCCATTCACTGTATCAATCTCTAAACGGGATGGAATGATATCGCCGAACTGAGTAACGTTTATCTGGTTAACGCATTAGTTTTTCAACCGCTCCACATATTCAGCCAAAATATGATTGTAACATTAACAACTTTATTAACATACAGCACGCATAACAATTGTGCATCAATAACGCGTGCTGAGGTAAAAGAGGTTAGATTGTGACGTAAAACCACGGTCTTATGATAGGTGAGGTTTTCACCCAGCACCTATGAAGATTATCGTCTTCCGGGATGTGACGCCCTGTACTCAGAAATTTTTTGGAGGAAGACCTACCCCCCCCCCCCCCCCTCCCCCCTCCTCAAAATATACACCCCCCCCACCCCCCCCCCCCCC
>Ga0131853_10008666_pt1 | contig 18549 bp, 15 predicted proteins | sample TergutLab28metaG_FD_92764 | JGI IMG/M metagenome (GOLD analysis project Ga0131853, IMG submission 92764) | Labiotermes labralis P1 segment gut microbial communities from Petit-Saut dam, French Guiana - Lab288 P1 (version 2) (version 2) | ecosystem: Host-associated > Arthropoda: Insects >...
CGTTTATATTGTTTTTTTTGTAGCACTTCCTTGGCTACATTTTGAAATATCGTCCTTGCTTGCTTGCTTGAAACTTTAGTGTTTTATTAAAAAAGACTAAAGTTTCAAGCAAGCAAGCAAGTGTTTTTGAGATTTTTTTGCATTTTTTTCCGCTTGGCTGTGGGAGTTCGGCTAATTTAGAGGAAAAAGACTTTTTTTCTCTTTTTTTGTTAATATTAGGGAGCATTTGTTTTTTTTGTTCGTTTTTGTGCGAAAATATTGGGTTTCTTATATACACAAATAAAGAAATTTAAAAGGTGATTGCCAAATAATTATGTTTTATATTGCTTGGACTTGTGGCAAATATTATTTTAATTGCAAAAATTAACGGCTTTATTATTAACTCAGAGGTTAAAGAGATGAAAAAGTTCTTATTGGTATTGATTTGTGCATTAACTATTGCATTCGCACAGGCAAACGACAGAATGGTAAGAGACGCGCAAAGAGCGCTTTCACAAAGAAATCACGGCACGGTTGTGCGAATTTACGAAACATTTGCGGATACGGCAAGCGCGAATAATCCGACATTTGAATTTTTGGAGCCGCTTTATATAGAAGCGCTTTTATCTTCGCCAAATCCGAACCACGAAGAAATAGCGCGTTTATCCATAGTGTATATAGGAAGATTTCCAAACAGTCAGCAAGTAGCGCGTGTTTTTTACCTTTTGGGTGTAGCAAAAGCGAATATAAGAGATTTTTCTCAGGCAGTAGTCGCCTTGGACGAAGGGCTTAAAAGAACAACGGGTAGCAGAGACAGAAGCTTGAGAGAAACAGACCGCGCAATAAGAAATTTGCTCACACGGCTTTCTCAAAACCACATTGACGACAACGAAAGAGAAGTATTGCTTATAGGCGGAATAAGCGAAGCAACGGCAGAAATTCTGCGTTCGCACAGAACAGCGACGCAAGGAGGACAAGCCGTTTCCGCGCAGGAACAACAAGCAAGAAGACCTGTGCGCGGAGGCGCAATGCGAATAAACAGAACAATAGGACTTCTTGTTCCGATGACGGGAGAATTTGCCGCGCTCGGACAAGTAGCTCATAACACGGTTGCAATGTTTTTAGCGCGCCACGAAGAGCGAACAGGCGAAAGATTTACCTTAAAAGTTTACGACACCGAAGGAAGCGCAATAAGAACGGCGCAAAGAGTAAACGAACTCCTTGCCGACAGCGTTTCTATGGTAATAGGACCGATTATGAGCAATACATCCACGGTTGCGGCGGCAGTTTTGTCGCAATTCCCCGACAGAGCGGCTATGATAACTCCAACAGCAACGGACGACGGAATTGCGGCGCTGGGAAGCAACGTTTTTCAGTTGAATTTGACATCCAAGGCTTTGGCGGTAAAAATAGCGGAATACGCCATAGAAAACCTCAACATACGCAATTTCACCATACTCGCACCGCTTGACGACTACGGCAGAACTATGACAGCCTACTTTACGGAAGCGGTAAGCCAAAGAGGCGCAACAGTCGATTTCACCGAATATTATTCGCCCACAGCAACAGATTTCAGAAGACAATTCGGGGCTGTTCGCGAGTTTTTCACCGACCGCAGATTTGCAAATGGCAACCAAACTCCCGAAGCAAGAGCGTCGTATTTGTCTGATTCTACAATTTCGCTCGGCGGACTTTTCTTGCCTGTTTCTTCGCCCGATAACGCAATTCAGTTGGCGGCGCAAGTTCCTTTTCATCGCTTGAATGCGCAAATTTTGGGCACTCCGCTTTGGGGACACGAAAGAGTTTTGTCGCAAGGCAGAAGAACTGTAAACGACGTTTCCTTTTCGACAGCCAACAGAATTGACCCCGAAAGCGAGAGAGTGCAAAATTTTGTAGAAGCATACAGAGTGCGATACGGAGAAGCGCCCGATTTGATAGTAGCCCCGCTTGTAGCCGACGCAATACAATTAATGCTTCGCGCGTACGCGCAAAGTAATACGGTATCGCAATTATCGGAAAATCTTATGCAGGTAAGCGGCTTTCAGGGACTTTCTTCCGAAATCACATTTAAGAATACCGCAGGGGTAAATACGGGAGCAATCGTTAACAAAATCAGCAATCAAAGAATAATACGGGTCAGATAACCAAGCATTATGAACACCGTTTTTTATTTCTTACGGGAGACCTACGCTAATCTTCGCCGTTCAAAACTTCTTACGACGGTTTCGGTGCTGACGACAGGCGTACTCCTGTTTTTCCTTTTGGCGTTATCGCTGATTATGCTGAACATCCATCTTTGGATAAGCGGCGAAAATCAGACGCAGATTTCCGTTTATTTCGACACACGAATATCGCTTGTCGAAGAGCGAAAAATCGCCGACAGTATAATTTACAACATTGCCGCAAACGCATCCGCAAGATTTATTTCCCGCGACAAATCGTTCGAGATTTTCCAAAGCATATACGGAAGCGAAATGCTCACGGCAATCGAGGGCAATCCTTTCCCCGCGCTTTTGGAATTGGCATTCGGTCAGGATGTGAGCAACGAAAAAATCGATTCGATTTCGCAAATAATCGGAAGTTTGCAAGGCGTAGAAACCGTAATTTTCTCACACGATTGGTTTGAAGAAGTGCGCAATTTCAGAAATTCCGTTTCAAACGGGCTTTTCGCATTGGCGACAGTTATGGTTTTGGTGGTATTTTTCACAATAATGAACACAATAAAATTGACGGTTTACGCGCGCGAAGACATAATAAGCAATATGCAATATGTGGGCGCAAGCGGCTGGTATATAAAAACGCCGTTCATCCTGGAGGGCATTGTTCAGGGAACGCTCGGCGGACTTATTGCCGTTGCCGCAATATTTCCTATGCGTTTTATTATCCCCGATTTCGATATTTATTGGGGCGGCGCGCAAATTTTAGCGGGCGTAGTCATTTTCGGAGCGATTTTGGGATTTTTCGGCAGTTCGTTTGCCGTAAAAAAATTCATAAAAATATAAAAGGAGGCATACTATGGAAAAGCCGATAATGTCGGTTTCGGGGATTAGAGGAAGATTTGGCGAGGGATTAACACTCGAATTACTTCGCGCTATTGCATACATTCAAACAAAACATTCAAACGGCGCAGGCAAAAAAGTAATTATCGGACGAGACACGCGACCGTCGGGCGAAAAAATACAAAACGCGCTTTGCCAAGGAATAAGAGCGGCAGGCGGCATACCGATTTCTATCGGAATTGCAACAACCCCGACCACCTGTTTTGCCGTAAAACATTTTGGCGCGGCGGCAGGAATTATAATTACCGCAAGCCACAATCCGCACCCATACAACGGCTACAAAGCAGTGCACACAAGCGGACGACTTTTTAACGCCGACGAGTGCAACGCTCTTTACGAAGACTACAATTCGGGCAATTATTTAAGCGACAAAGAATTTAATGCGTTTTCTGCCTCGCCCGAAATTATCGAAACCACCGCAGTATCGGCGCATATAGCAAAAATCGTAGAAAACGTCGATGTGGAAACAATAAAAGCCGCAAAAATAAAAGTCGCCGTCGATGCAATAAACGGAGCGGCAAGCGGCGCGTTTCCTCAACTTCTGGCGGCGCTCGGCGTAAAATACGAAGGCATACACTGCAAAACCGACGGCGATTTTGTGCATAATCCCGAGCCGCGCCCCGCACATTTGGGCGACCTCGAAAAACTGCTGAAAAGCGAAAGCGATTTCTGGGGCGGCTTTGCGTTCGACCCCGACGGCGACCGTTTGGTAGTTATGGGCGAAAACGGTGAGCCGATTTGCGAAGAAATGACTTTGGCGCTTTCTATGATGAGCATTCTCGCAAGCAAAAAAAGCGACGTTGCGACCAACCTTTCCACATCAATGGTAATTGACGATGTCGCAAAAAACTTCGGCGTAAAAGTTATCCGCACAAAAATCGGCGAAGCAAACGTCGTCGATGCAATTCGCAAAAACGACCTGCTTTTGGGCGGCGAGGGCAACGGCGGCGTAATTTATCCTGCCGTTTCAATGGTGCGCGACGGACTTGTCGGGCTTGCGCTTATAATAGAATGTATGGCAAAAAACGACAAAAAAATAACGCGTCTGACATCGGAGTATAAAGAATATCCGATAGTCAAAGAAAAAATTTCAATTGTCGGATTAAATCCCATCGAGGTTCTATCAAAACTCGCAAAAATCTTCGCCGACGAAAAAATCGACACTCAAGACGGATTAAAAATAATCTATAACGACGGCTGGGTACACATCCGCTCGTCAAACACCGAACCGATTATGCGCGTTTACGCCGAAGGAATTACCCAAGAAAAAGCCGAAGAATTAGCAAAAATGGTGATGGATAGGATATAATTTGTAGGGGCGTATTGCATACGCCCGCTTTCTGTCGGCTTGGTATTTGGGCGTATGCAATACGCCCCTACGTCGGTTGCGTCGTCGCCGCCCGCCGCAACCTATCATTTATCGCCATACCTATCCCCTTTTCTTCTACCAAATGCGCCAAAATCACGTCGCAGTTTTTGTCATCGACGTTGCGGATTTCGGAGTAGAGATTTTTGGCAATTTCGTATAAGTCGCCGTCTTGATTTATGTAGCCGATTTTTGTTCCCTCGGGAAAGTCGCTTTCTTTTTTGTCGAGATAAAGCGGAGTGTTCGGTGCATAATGCCTTAAACTTCTGCCCGGAGCGACATCCTCTTCGCCGTGAAAACCCGCCCGCTCTACTTTTCCGATAATGCTTTCGATATACTCCAAATCCAAACCGCCGTAGCGATAACAAACGGGTGTATTTTTGGCAAACGAAATTATTGTGCTTTCTAAGCCAACTTTGCAATTTCCGCCGTCAATTACTGCGTCTATTCGCCCGTCCAAATCGTCCAAAACCGCTTTTGCGCTTGTGGGTGATGTATGCCCGAAAAGATTTGCGGACGGTGCGGCGATTGCAGTTTGCGATTTGCGAATAATTTCGCGCGTGATTTCGTTGTTCGGCATTCTTATTCCGACGGTATCAAGCCCTGCCGATACCAAATCGGGAATTTCTTTTTTCTTTTTCAGAATAATGGTAAGCGGTCCCGCCCAACATTTTTCTATTAGTTTTTGCGCAAGCGGCGGAACATTTTCGGCTACGGTGTAAATCTGCTCAAAATCGGCGATATGCACTATAAGCGGGTCAAAACTCGGGCGGTTTTTCGCCTCAAAAATTTTGGCGACCGCCGTCGGATTAAACGCATCTCCGCCAAGCCCGTAAACAGTTTCGGTGGGGATTGCGACCAAACTCCCATTTCGTATGATTTTAGCCGCAATCTCCGTCTGATATTCAGTTAAAAGTCGTGTTCTCATTCTCTGGTTATTCCGATTGTTCGTCTGAATTCTTGTGTTCTCGGAAAACCGTTCTGTTCAAAAGTCACGGCAATTATAGCCATGTATGCTCCCGCGCCGACATTTCTTCTGCGAGGATTTTTACCGTCCCAAGTCCAAGTCAAAAGACCTTTGCTTTGGTTGAAATAAAAACTTTCGGTTTCAACTACTGTGTTGCCTAATCCGTCGAGAATTGTAATTCTTCCGGAAAAATCACCCACAAGTTTTCTGCCGCCACCACAAGGTTTTATGACGAATGCCATATCTCCTCTACCTGTAGAAATTCCGTAATTATCCAAAAGGTATCTGATGTAGTTCTCATTTCTCCGCATTGCATTCGGCGAATAAGGGTTCGGGAAAGCCAATATATCGAAGTCAACATCGGCAGTTCCGATACCAATCGGTACCCAAACCGTATTTACTTCTTGCGTATTTCCTCTATTATCGCTAACTCCGCGCTCTATTCTGATTTCATCGCCGACTTCGGGCAAACGGCTTATGTTTCTCACCAAAAACGTAATGGTTCTGCCCGATACATTTGTTTCAGGGTCAAAAGCGATATTATAATATACGCCGTCCGCACCCTTCATTCTTATCATATCGGGAGTAATTGTTCCGCGAACTTCTTCGCTGAAAGTAATAACCAAGTTATCAATCAATTCGGTTGGCTCGTCGTCATCGCACTTAATCGCCATAAAGTTAAACTGAGCGCGTTCGATAATCGGCGCAATTCTGTCTATCGGCTGGAAACTTTGGTTTACCGAAATTCCAATCGCATCAAAATCTTGACTTCTTACCGTGTGGTTAAGAGATATTTGGTCTCTTTCATCTATATCCGTTCTTGCCGAAACAGCGCTTTGGTCTTGCGAAACCCCGATAGAAAGAAAATCGGTTTCAATTATCCTCACATTCAGTTCGCTAATCGAATTAAAGCGGCGACCTGTTTGATTATCCAAATGCAAACTTCTGTTAAAGCTCTCTGCTACAAGTCTTCTGATGTCGGGCAACGCATTGCCGAAACCTTCGTATTCGGTCGGGTCAAAATTAAATCTGACTCTTATCGTGTCAACATAGCCGTCAGCAGGAGGAATTGTATAACTGAAAAACTCCACATATCTAATCTCGAAAGGAATCCAGTTAACAGCTGTTGTTTCATCTTCAATTCTGCGCCACTGGTTATTTTCCAAAGGCAGATTATTATCCGGTGAAGCGTTGTCGGTAATTCCGCCTTCAAAGTCGATTTTCACCCATTCGTAATAAAGTTCTTCCACATCCAAATCAGGACGAATAATTCCCGGTTCCAACAAGAATGTATAAACATTGCCTGCTCGAGAAGGTTCAGCAATATTACGAATTCCGAACGCTCCAGTTCCGAATTGGTCTTTTGCAAAAAGCAACTGAACACGTCCGTTTTGCACTCCTCTTATCTCCTCGGTAAATTCTAATCTGAGCGTGTCAGGCAGTGAACTATCTTCTCTGACATTTGCGCTGAATGCGGGACTGCCTATCCTGATAGCAGGACCAACTCTGTCAAGAATTGCAATTGGTTGTGTTGTTGCTCTTACGGTAGCTCCTGTTTCGTGGTTAATGGAATCGTATTCCATATACAGCCAACCTGTTGCGTCGCCGGAAATCAAATTTGGATCCCAATTTATAAACAAAGTATCTCTGTCTGAAGCTATCCTTGCACTCGCCGGAAGCGGACCGCGAGGATTATTTCCCAAACGCCAAGTATAAATATTGGTACTACCGCTCAAATCTCCTACACTATTGCGCTCTATTACAACTCTAAGGCTATCGGCAAAACCATCGCCGAATTTATTAAAGAACGCCGCAGACACCGGCACAGGAGGAACAAATTCCTTTTTGAAATGTACGCGCACAAATTGCGTTATGGCAAGCACAGGATTATTCTGCGACGAGGCGTCGGTAATTCCGCTTGCTATGTTAATCCGAACGCTGTCTTCACCATTTGTCATTTCTACAAGCGTGCCGGGAGTAAACAAAAATCCGTGTCTGCCGCCGCCTTCAATTACTCCTGTCGCGGAAACACTTCTCGTCGGCTTAAACTCCAACGCCGTTGCGGCGGTAATATTTCTGACATTTTCGCTAAATTTAACCCAAAGCGTGTCAAATTGCCCTGCTCCCCCGTTGCTTGCGGAAAAATTTGCGTCGCCTTGCGGGTCTTGTTCAAATCTCAACAAAGCCGGACCAACGCTGTCTATAAGAGGAACGCGAATAGTATCTCTGTCTCCTGTCGGGCTGTTATCGCCTTCAACATCAAGAATGTCAAATATAACAAGTAATTCACCGCTACCTGCACCCGACTCAAATTCGGCTACATCTATAGTTAAGGTACTTCCGTTCACTGCTACATTCTGTATATTTATAAGCTGACTGTTGTTCCACCGCCAACGATAAACAGTTGAAGGATAAGGACGAGCTAAACTCCCGAACTGGTCGCTTACAATATTCGCTCTTATCCTGTTTATGTAGCCGTTTCCTGTGGTGTCGAACACTGCGGCGTTATTTAACGCAGGCGGTTGAAACTCCATTGCAAATCTTAAAGTTCTCCTTGCTACAACAGTATTTCCCGACGCGTCTTCAGCAAATACCCAAATGGTATGTCCAAAAGTTTCAGCCATTTCTTTGGGAACAACTATTCTGAATGTATTACTCGTACCGGCTACCGCTTCAATCATTTCTGCCGCATTAAAAACACTCCACGTGCGGTCAAGCGTCCATCTTACATTGCCGTTCATTACATTGTCCGTCATATAAACTATAAGCGTACAAACAAACTCATCAGCTCTGATGTCGATATTAGGTATCCGCGGATAAATTTCGTCAATAGTTCCGCCCGATTCCACATTACAGCCAACTCTGGAATTATTGGGTATCAAAGTAGAAGCGTCGCCATTTGCTACAAAACGGCGGTCAAGCGGCAAAAATGCCTTAACTGTTCTTATCACCGAAAGAAAATCATAGCGAAAACTTATCATCTCTGCACCCACACGACCTGTACCTGCCGCATTTGGAGCTTTACCTTTAAGGAAATTAAACGCACAATTCAAATTGTCAAAAATAGTCTGACGAACTGCGGTATGATTGGTTCCCTGGATATTTGTGGGATAATAATGCAAAAGTATTCCGCCTTCTCCCTGATGAGCAACAGTTCCGCCTCTTCCGAAAAACATTTCAAGCAACCTTTCAAGAGATATTTCAAAATCGATAATTTCCGAATTTTGCCCGTCTCCGATTGTAAAGTCTCTGGACGCATTTACCAACGCTTGAACTACGCCAAGTATGTCATTACGATAATCCATATTACCCGTCGGAAATCTTTCTCTTGCATTACAGTCGGCTACCAACGCTTGAATGTTAGAGTTGCCCAACTGTCCTACCGCTGTCCCCATAAGTCCCCATTGCCCCAAATTATACATTGCAAGCATAAGCGACAAGCCCATATATCGGTCGCAAGAGTTTGCAAGCCCATATTTCCAACAAATATCCGAAGCACGAGCTAAAATGTCGTAGTTTACATATTGAAACATAGCAGAAACAAACAATCCGTTTATAGAGCGAGGGTGGTATCGCGCATCATATCCTCCTACGTAGTAATCCATAAGCGCAGTTTCAGCCGTAGAACCTTGAGGAATAAGGTGAGCATTTTCGGGACGCCGCAAAAGTTGTATATATGTTGTTAAATCCCTTGCCTGCGAAAGAATGTGTGAGAAACGAGGAAAAAGGTGCGGAAAATTAAGTGCCCTATCGCCTCCGGAAAAGGACTCTACGTGCCAACTTGTATAATTTCCCGAATTGACAGCCATATCTCCTGTTGCCCACCAAATGTTTTGACCATTCCAAGTATCGCCGTAATTAACTTGTGTTCCCGACCAAGATTCTTTTGCACCCATCGCAAACATCCATTGCGCATCAACGTTCAATAGTTCTTGTCCCATTGCGAGAGCCATATAGTATGCAGGAGCACCCAGACCTCTCATTGCCGCGGCACCCCTTATTTGATTGCCTCTCGGAATTGCGAAATGTATTTGTGTTCGTCCGACATAAGTGTTTATGAAGCCGCCCGAATATCTTCCGCCGTTTGAGCCGAGTGAATCGTAAGACGCGTGGCGAAAAGCACGATTATGAAAATTGGGATCGCTGACAATGTCCGCCAATTCACCGCAGGTAATCGACGGATGCGATATAGGGTCGTCGGGAATTCCGGGCGCGCCTGTTTTAAGGAGCAGTTGTACCTCTGTTCCCTCTCTCTGAGCAAGCGAAGCGTGATTAGGATGCGACCACACGTGAGCTAAGCCTGTAGAACTTCCCGCTCTCAAAAGCGCGGCATTGTCAGACGGAGCAGTTGATGTGTAATAAATATCGACTTCGTTATCGGCGCCGGGAAGTATTCTGATTTGACCTTGACTGAACAACCAATTATCTATGGCTGTCCATTGTCCGCCATTCGTTGTATAGCGGACACCGCCCAAACGCCAAGCTTGCCCTGTATTGTTTGTAAATCTGACATTTGCAGTAGGAGCCGTGTTTATTTGTACCGTAATTTCAGCAAATACTTGCCCTATCATCGCAAACATCAACATACAAGCGGCAACTTTGCCTAAAATCCAACCTCTTATTTTTTGCATAAAATGCTCCTTTTTTTGTACAGACATATTTCGGTAGTAAGTATAATGCAAAAAAAGTTTTTTTGCTTGTTTTTTTTGGAAGATTTGTTTTTTTGTTTGAGCATTTATTATATTTATGAGAGAAGGGGGAAAATCAAGTGAGATTTTTTAATGAAGAACAAAGAAATTCAATGAGCGATTTGGCATTTAATTTGTGTGCATTGACTTATTTAGGCGTTGTATTGGAATATGCTTTAGGCGAAAGCGGAGACTTTAGATTGGTGGCTATTGGTCTTTGCGCAATGTTAGGTTTTGTAGTATTTGGTCTTGTTCTAAAAGGAGATAAAAAATGGAAGCAATCTTAATCTTAGGCGGCGGAATGGCTGTAATTATGTCTGTATTTTTACTGATCGACCGCTACGGTGTAAAATTTTTTGGTTTAAAAACCGCATAAAAAGGCAGGGTTTTCCTCCCTGCCTTTTTGGTGGTTAGAGGGCTTTTATTTCGGCTTCTGTGAGACCTGAGTATTTTACTATTTGAGCGATAGACATTCCGTCTTGCTTCATTTCCTTGGCGATTTCTATTGCTTTTTGTAATTCGCCTTCAATTTTACCTTCAATTTTACCTTCAGTTATTCCCGCTAACTTCCCTTTTACCTCCGCCGTATAAATCTCGCTTTTGTAATCCATATAATTCGCCCTGTTTTTCTCATACGCAACTCTCTCCTCGTCAGACATTTTCGCAATATCTAATTTTTCGCCTGCTTCTTGCACTCCCGCCGCGCTAAACTCGCTTTTAACCGTTGAGTTTTTAAGCACATAAACCCATTCGTCAAATTTTTCCCTTATTTTTTCGTCAAAATTTTGTGGAAGTATTATGTAGTATTCAGGATGTATTTCAGTTGCGGTTTTAAGCAAAACAGGGTCTAAATTCTGCGAAAAAGGAATACTCTCATTAAAATTATGAACTCCTGTAAATTCCGTCAATCTCGCCTGAAAAAGATATTCTTTTTTCGGTCCCAAATCAAAATAAGCAATGTTTATAGAATATATTTTCTTGATATTATATAAATCGCCTTTTGACAACTGCTCAACTATTGCTTTGGAAGAATTAAACAGCATTTTCCCGAGAAAATCGACTTTATCTCCGAATTGAATTTCGAAAATAACTTTTTCGCCCGTGTCCATTTGCGCTTTCAAATCAACTCTGTTTATTTTTCCGTGCGAAGTTTCGGGATTACCCTCGCTTTCGAGAATATTTTCAATAACAATCTTTCTTTTAAGCAATTCGCTCAAAAATCCCTCTAATATATCAAAATTTTCTTTATCGCGCAATATTTCTTTCATCGCCCAATCAAACGATATTATAGTTCTGTCCATAATTTCCTCCTATTGAGGAAAATACTATTTGCCGCAAACAAGAAACAAAGGCTGGAGGAGATTTTGCGTTTTTTTTGAAAGTTTTGTTTTTTTGCTTGAGCATTTATTATATTCTTTAATAAATAATAGTGAAAATCACTAGAAAGAGGAGTATATTATGAGAAAAGGATTAAACGAGCCGGCGACAATTAATTGGACAATAAGGAATACAAAAGACGCTATGAGGCATTTGGGAATTACAAGATTAGCGACAGCAACAACGCCATACGAAACACTTAAAAACACCAAAGCAACATTGGACTTTTTGAGACAGGCGCAACAATGACATTTGAAAATATTACCGCAGTAGTTGGAATAATCGGCGTTTTTATTGCAATTTATCAGTTGTCTCAAGCAAACAAACAGCTGAAAAGTACAACACTGACCAATGTTCTGTCGTTAGAGGCAGAGATGAATAATCGCAAGGAAAGATTGGATAGCTTAAATCACGATGTTGAAATTGAAAGATTGAATGCTGATCGCGAATTGTCTCCGGAGTATTGGAACATATACGAAAAACGTATAAATGCAGCTGTCGATAGTTGGTTAGACGCTGTTAACAGATTATGCTTTTGCATAAAGAAGGGATATTTGACCGAAAAGGAATGGAAAGCGGAATATCGAAATTTAATAACCGGCGTAGTTGAAGATTTTGAAGACAAATTCGGCGAAGCGTCGGAATACACTAATATCATTGATTTGAACAGAAAATTAAGAAGAGAGTAAAGATTTAAAAACCACATAAAAAAAGCAGGGTTTTCTTCCCTGCCTTTTTATTTATATTTTCTCAACCCCCTCGAATTCCCTCGACCGCGCCATCTATCGGCACCACTCTCTCCTCGCCTGTTGCCATTATTTTTAGTTTGTAGTTTCCTTCGGCTTCTTCTTGACCGCCAGCGAAAAGTACGATTTTTGCTCCGGCTTCGTCCGCTTGTTTCATTTGTTTGCCGAAATTTACGGATTTTAACGAATATTGAACGCTGAAGTTTGCTTCGCGGAATTTTTTTGCGGTTTTCAGTATATTTTCGTAGTTTTTGTCAAAACTTACTATGAATAAATCGCAATTTCGCTTGATTTCGGGAAGTTTGCCCAATTCTTTCAGCAAGTCGCCCAAAACTACGTCGCCTACCGCAAAACCTACCGCGGGAGTAGGTTGTCCGCCGTAAAGTTCTACAAGCTTGTCGTATCTTCCGCCGCCTGCGATTGCGCGCATCGTGCGTTTTTTGTCGAAAATTTCAAATACAATTCCCGTGTAATACGCCAAACCGCGCACTACCGAAATATCGAATTTTATGTAATCGCCAAGTCCGAGATTTTGCAAATATCCGAACAATTGATTGATTTCTACAATCGGGGCGAGTTCGCTGTTTATTGCGGATATTTCGTCGAGATTTTTTGCCGCGAGTATCTTTTTCACGCTTTCGGAAACTGCGCCGTCCGTTAGTAATTCGTCGAGCATTTTTGCAAAATTATCTGCGCTTACTTTGTTCATTTTGTCGAGAATTGCGTAAAGTTTTGTTAATTCGTCCTGCTTTACGCCGACAAACAAAAACAACTGCTCCAAAAGCGTTCTGCTCGAAATATGCACCTGAAAATCGTCCGAAGATAATCCCAAATCGCGAAGCATATCTATTGCGGCGGCTATTAGTTCTGTGTCGGCGCTTACGTCTTCAATGCCTAAAATATCCATATTTAATTGGAAAAATTCGCGCAGACGTCCTTTTTGCATTTTTTCGTAGCGGAAAAGTTTGGGTATCGAATACCATTTTATAGGCTTTGGAAGTTCGCGGCACCTTGCCGCCACCATTCTTGCAAGCGACGGGGTCATTTCGGGACGAAGAGCAAGCTTTCTGCCGCCTTTGTCCTCGAATGTGTATAGTTGTCCTTCGATTTCGTCGCCGCTTTTGGATGTATAGACTTCCAAATGTTCAAAAACGGGGGCGTCGTATGGCGCAAATCCGTATTTTTCGCAGCTTTTTCTCCACGAATCGAATATATAATCTCTTACTATTGTATCTTCGGGGTAAAAGTCCCGCGTTCCTTTGGGCGCTTGCCAATCCATTTTTTTCTTCCTTTTTGGCGACGGTCGCCACCCTTTTTTTCTGTAATTTTCACATAAAAATAATATTTGCGCGACAATCTGCGCCGCTCGCCACCCTTTTTGTTAAAAAAACATTGCTTTTCTTGGTGTAAATATTGTATTTTAATAAAAGATTTATGGAAAATGGAGAAAAAATGTCGCCAAATGAAGCAAAAAACGATGTAAAAACTATTGTTTACGACGAAAGCAAAATCCAAACACTGGATTCGCTTGAACACATTCGTTTGCGTTCGGGAATGTATATCGGACGGCTCGGCGACGGCAAGCATTACGACGACGGTATTTACGTGCTACTGAAAGAAATTATCGACAACTCCATAGACGAATTCATAATGAAGCACGGCGACAAAATCGAAATAAAAATTGACGAAAACAAAGTTTCGGTGCGCGATTTAGGGCGCGGAATTCCGCTTGGAAAGCTTATTGATTGCGTTTCCAAAATAAACACGGGCGCAAAATACAACACCGAAGTTTTCCAGTTTTCGGTGGGGCTCAACGGGGTCGGAACAAAGGCGGTAAACGCGCTTTCGAGCCATTTTAAGGTAGCCTCTTTCAGAGACGGAAAATTCAGGGAAGCGACTTTTGAAGCAGGGCGACTAAAAAGCGAAACAGAGGGCGAGCAAGGCGAAAACGCGACAGGCACGTATTTTGAATTTATCCCCGACGTCTCGGTTTTCGGCGAATACGAATTTAACAAAGAATTTATAGAACAGCGGCTTTGGTCTTACGCATACCTTAATCGCGGGCTAAAACTGTTTTTCAACGGACAAAAATTCGTTTCAAACGGCGGCTTAAAGGATTTGCTCAACGCAGAGGTGGACGACGAGCGAATTTACGATATATGCTATTTCAACTCCAAAGACAACAAATTGGAATTTGCCTTTACGCACACCGAAAAATACGGCGAAAGTTATTTTTCTTACGTAAACGGTCAATATACTTCGGCTGGCGGCACGCACGAGTCGGCGTTCAAAGAGGGAATTCTTAAAGGTATAAAGGAATATTCCGGAAAAAACTTCGATTCGCAGGACGTTCGCGATGGAATAGTCGGCGCAATATCCATCCGCCTCGAAAACCCGATTTTTGAAAGCCAAACCAAAAACAAGCTCGGAAACACCAACATTCGCGGCGATATTGTGAACGCCGTAAAAGACGCGCTTGCCGATTTTTTGCACAAAAACAAAGACACCGCCGAAATTCTGATTTCCAAAATAGAGCGAAACGAACAAGTGCGCCGCGAATTGAGCGAAGTAAAGAAAAAAGCGAAAGATATTGCAAAAAAAACATCCATAAGCATAGCGGGTTTTAAGGACTGCAAATACCATCTTAACGACGGGGCAAAAGGCGAAAACTCCACTATTTTCATAACCGAAGGAAAGTCGGCGGGCGGAAGCATAACATCGACCCGCGACGTTTATTTGCAGGCAATGTTTCCTCTTCGCGGCAAACCGAAAAATCTTTTCGCCTGCAAAAGAACGGAAATTTACAAAAACGAAGAACTCTGCAATCTGGTAAAAGCCTTGGGAATAGAGGACAGTTTAGACAACCTGAGATACGGAAAAATCATAATTGCAACCGACGCCGACGTGGACGGATTTCACATCCGACTTTTAATAATGACGTTTTTTTTGAATTATTTTGAAGATTTGGTATTGGAAAATCGTATATTTATATTAGAAACGCCGCTTTTTCGCGTTCGCAACAAAAAAGAAACGCGATATTGCTATTCCGAAAGCGAGCGAAACAAAGCCGAAAAGGAGATTAAAGACTGCGAAATAACGCGCTTTAAAGGACTTGGCGAAATTGATACCAAGGAATTCGGGCAGTTTATAGGCAACGATATGCGGCTTACGGAGATAAACGTGAAAACAATAGCGGAAGTCCATCGTCTAATGAAGTTCTATATGGGACAAAACACGACGGAAAGACGCGATTATATTATAGAAAACTTAATTTAACAAAATAAAACAAGGAGGAATTCTATGTGCTGTGGTAAAAATTCAAAGGTGCTTGGTTTTGTAGTGCTTTCAGTGGTGGTTGCAGTGTTCGCAACAATAGTAGCAAACCTTATCGCAAGAAAATGCGAAAATCAACTTCTTGACGAAAAAGACGCAGATATTAAAGAATGCGGTTGCTAAGTCCTTGCCGGACGGGCAATTTGGCAATTTGTAGGGGCGTATTGCATACGCCCAATTCGCATACGCCGTTTGTAGGGGCGGGTTTAAAACCCGCCCTTACGTTTTTATTTACAACTTGCGACTACAGCCGCGTAATCCAGCTGTCCGCCGAAAATATCAAGCGCGCTTCCGACGGTGAAATTTATGCGGCTTTTTCCGTGCGCGCGCATTTTTTCTATGTCGTCCAACGATGAAATTCCGCCTGCGTAGGTTGTTGGTATCGGCGAATGTTTAGCCAAAATTTCGACCAATTCCAAGTCCGCGCCTCCTTTTTTGCCCTCGACATCGGCGGCGTGAATTAAAAATTCGTCGCAATAATCTGCAAAATATTCGAGTGTTTTCGGAGTGATTTTCACTTCGGTGAATTTCTGCCATCTGTCGGTGCAGATAAAATAATCGCCAGTCTGTTTTTTGCACGATAAATCAAGCACAATCCGCCCTTTACCGACTGCCGAACACAGTTTTTCGAGATTTGTCTGATTTACATTTCCGCCCGAAAAAACAAAACTTGTGATAATTACGTGCGAAGCGCCCCAATCAAGCCACTGTTTTGCGTTCTCGTCGGTTATTCCGCCTCCGATGTGAAAGCCGTTTGTCCAAGCCGAAAGCGCTTCTTTTGCGGCTTCGTCGTTTCCTGCGCCGAGTTTTATTATGTGTCCGCCGCGCAAATTGTCTTTTTTGTAGAGATTTGCAAATTCTGCGGGCGATTTGTCGGTGGAAAAGTTTTCTACTACATCGTTTGAATTATCTGTAAGCGTTGAGCCGACAATTTGTTTTACTTTTCCGTTGTGTAAGTCTATGCAGGGGCGAAATTCCATTTTTTCTCCGTTCCTTTTTAGAGAAAATACTATTTGCACGATAGAAAAAACAGTTATTGCAAGAGAAACTAAGGGAAATCGCCGTTTTAACGCAAGGTTAATCGGAAGAACATCACCTCTGCGAATTTTCGTTCCCTCTTTTTTCTTGCTTAATTTCGGGTTTAGGGTCAAGTTTTTCGGTATTTCCTAATAAATTATCTGCGAGAGAATCAAGAATTATGTCGCGCTGTTGTTTATTGTATAGGTCGTATCCTAAAATTTCTGCCAATATCGATATTTTCGCCACCGTCGGATACGCAACAAATAAATCAAAAACTGCTTTAAGTTTGTGTTTCAGCAAGCCCGCAGGCGACATACCGCTTGGGTCAATTTCGCCGAGCATTCGCTCTACGCAAATCCCAATTAACCGCTCTTTGCTCTGAAAATGGTAGTTAATGGAAGCATTGTTCACACCTGCTTTTTGAGCGATTGCTCGATTGCTTATATCGGCGGCATTATTTTTACTATTCTTAATAAGCTCAATAGTTGCGACGACAATTCTTTCTTTTGTATTCATATTATACTCCTTAAAATAAATTCAATCAGCGATTTAATCACTGATTAAATCAGTGGTTAAAATAATAAAATGTTGGTGTTGGTGTCAAGAGACGGGAGAAAATTGTGTGGAAAATAGCAAATATCAAAATTCACCCCAAAACAAATAGTATTTTATGTGTGCTAAAAACTAAGAATTGCGGAAATTTTCTCTGCATTTCTTTTAATTCCTTTTTTCAAGGAATACACGACAAAACAGTTATCTTAGGCTGTTCTGCTTGTCGTGTGTCCCCAAAAAGGATAAGCAATTCTTAGTTTTTAGCGAAATATGAATTATTGGCGGAACAGCCTTTTACTGTTCTCATTTTAACTTTTAGGAGGATTGCTTTATGGGTAAATTTATTAAAGTATTGGCAGCGATGTTGATTGTTGGTGGTGGAGCGTTGGCGCACACAATAAGTACTGCAGAAGAATTGGCTGCATTCAGAGATGAGGTTAATGGCGGGAATGATTTTTCAGGGCAAACAATTACGCTTGTAAAAGACATTGACCTTGAAAACAAGGAGTGGGTGCCGATTGGAGCAGGCACAGGCAGATTTCGAGGAACATTTAACGGAAACGGTTATACTATAAGAGGTGTTTTTATAGACCAACCAACAAGCGACCATATCGGATTATTCGGAAGAGGAGCAGGAACAATTAAAAACCTTAATCTTCACGTTGATATTACAGGAAGCCATCAAGTCGGCGGATTGATAGGACAAGGTTCTGGCACAATCAGAAACGTTGCTATATTCGGAAGAGTGCAGGGGAATGCTAATAATGTCGGCGGAATAACAGGACATAATTGGGGGATAATAGAAAGTTCTCGTTCTTATGCAACTGTAAGTGGTGCACGAGTACATAACGGTGGACTGGTTGGGCAAAATGAAAGAACAATAAGGGACTCCTATGTCTTTGCAAGTGTTTCCGGAAGTGGTGCTGTGGGTGGATTGGTAGGGCTTAATATGAGTAGCGGCAGAATAGAAAATTCTTACGCAACAGGAAGCGTTAGCGCTGTTAATAATACACATAGAGGCGGATTGGTAGGGGAAAACCGTGCCGCTGCTACTGCAATCATCTCCTCTTTCCGCACGACCCAAGGCAACAACGAACACGGTATACTAATAACAGAAGAAGAACTGAAAGATCCAGCCACTTTCACCGACTGGGACTTCATCGACACTTGGGGAATCGACCCAACAGGCTACATAAACGGCGGTTTCCCATATCTGCAAGCATTTGCCGTTACGGTAACTTGGGACGACCCGAATTTTACATTCAACGGCGAAGAACAAATCCCCACCGCCACCGCCACAACAGCAAACGGTGATACTTTGGAATTGATTATAACAACAGACAAAGAAGCGATTAACGCAGGCTCATACATCGCCACTGCAACCCTAAAAATCCCGAGAGAGTTTCCCTTTTTGCTGAACGCGACAAAGGTATTTGAGATAAAGCCGAAGTCGCTTAAAGAA
>Ga0131853_10008667_pt1 | contig 18549 bp, 11 predicted proteins | sample TergutLab28metaG_FD_92764 | JGI IMG/M metagenome (GOLD analysis project Ga0131853, IMG submission 92764) | Labiotermes labralis P1 segment gut microbial communities from Petit-Saut dam, French Guiana - Lab288 P1 (version 2) (version 2) | ecosystem: Host-associated > Arthropoda: Insects >...
GTATGTGTGTGTGTGTGTGTGGTGTGGTGTGTGTGTGTATGTGTGTGTGTGTGTGTGTGTGGTGTGTGTGTTGTGTGTGTGTGTGTGTGTGGTGTGTGGTGTGTGTGTGTGTGTATGTGTGTGTGTGTGGTGTGTGTGTGTGTGTTTATGATTTGGTGTTCAAACGGTAACGAGCAAATACTGCTTCGACAGCTTTTCTTAAAAAGTAGTGCAAGCAACCAAACACTTGTAACAATATATTAATAAAACCGTCTTAACACAACAATATGATAACAGTTGCAGATTATTGTTACAGCTATTTATAACTATAATCTGCAACTGTTATTATATTGTTGTGTGAGGACGGTTTATCAATACATTGTTTTCTCTTACACAACGGGATGGAAACTATCCAATTTAGTAATCACTTATAAGCATTTCCTTCTGAACATTTCTCTATAAATTTGTAACAAAGTTATATCTGGAACGAAAGTTATTGCTATAAAATATTAATTAATCCAGATCAGGCTAAGTTTTTGCCCTAATATTCTACATCTTTATTCAAAATTGAAGGGGTTATTTCTTGAAATATTTGGTACGATTTAACAAAGACAGTTCTGGAAGACTCTCTATAATAATTCTCACAGAAAAATGTGATTTATTACTCAAGAATACTATTCCAAAATTGCAAAAGAAACTCTATGTCTGTACGTTCGCATTTGCCTGTGATTTCCACCCATATTTCTGCTGACACTTTACAAATATACCAAATACAAGTTGACTTACCGTATTTGATAGTTCCTCTCAAAATAAGTAATAGTATCTAACCCTAAATACTAAGGGGCTTTATAAGTAAAATTATCCGGATCCAGGCTTCTCAATAACTTCATATAAAGGTACTGCTTACTCCCTGAGGATGATCCGAAATGATTGAAACATGTAGGAGTGTTTTAGTAAGAATTTAATGGACTAAACCTACGTATTTTAGCGTGTGTTTTATCTGTAAATAAATAGTGCAACAAGTTGGTGTTTGAAAAAATGACATCAAGTTGGTCTCTCTTTATTCAACTATCAAGATGATGCACGGTCCAGTAAACATAAGACGATGGAGAATGTTGAGGGTTTATTTTGAGGCACGATACCAATTTCATAAACTTTATGCATATATTTTATGCTTCGTTCGAATCACTTTATCTTCTTTGTTGTCGAAAACTTTTTCTTTGCCAGAAGGACAAGCGGACACTGCCGATGAAGTCTCAAGGCCGTAAATCATCCTTTACTTGTAATAAACATAGTGGCGCTCATTACATCATTTATTTATCATGCATCTATCTATCCATCATTCTTCTCCTCCTCCTTCATTTCCTATTATTCTTCATTGTGACTGAAATACTCGCTGTAAAATGTACATTTCTCTTTTTCTTGCTCTGTTCTTGGTATAATCACGTGTATTACTCCTACACGCTCAAAGTAATTTTCAGATCTAATGAGATGGGGATCGCAAGTTACCTCGCATTGTAATTAAGAGAGATTAATAGAAAATTCTGGTCCGTAAACCTGCAGGGACCAGGATACTTATAAGAACTGGGAGTAGATGAAATATAAATATGAAAATCGTTTTCAGGACTTAGACTTTTATGGTACGATCTGGATTGATTTGTCTCATGATGGGAAACAGGAAAGAGCTTTTGTGAGCAAAGTAACGAAAGACATGTTGCTACGTAGACAAGGATCTATAGTTCAAACTACATGGCGTTACGTCACAAAATATCACGACATTTACTGCTGTAAGAACCTCAAGCGTGATAACGATAATATTCCTTCAGGTTCAGTAAGGAGAAAGGAATTCATCAAAGGCCGAGTTAGCTTTCTCTATTTCTCTAAACGTTAGTTGTACGGAAAGGCAATATTGCAGAATGACAGCATGTTTGTACAATGTGTCGTTAATCCGTGTAGTTAGACAACCCTCAAACGCCCGAAACCCGAATATTTCCACATAGTGCTCTTCAATAAATGGGAACTGAGTCGAATTTGGCCTATCTTCTATTCTTGGTGTGCCAGAGTATGATCCAGATAACGCAAATCATCAAAATAAAGGCCCCCCTTAATTATGCTCAATATCATTATGGTTATTGCATTTTTGGCTCGATATTTTTAACTGAGTTCTTTTTGGCCGAGAAACACAAGTAAAGTTTTAAATGTGCAAGATTAAAATTCTATGTTAGCTGAAGACAAGAGATCGCCTTCACACCACAGTGAATTTACCTCCGGTTTATCCAAAAAAAAGAAAAAGAAAAAAACTATCCCTCTGAGAATCGAAATTAAGAATTCCAGCCCGCAGTCCACCCGCTAAACTGAGTGGAACTACGTCGACTTCTATGTTCAGTGAACACAACCAAAATGTGTCTTGTTCCTGCATTCGAAGAAATGATTATTCTGTTGGATCAGCAATCAAATTCTGTGATGTGCCTTTCAAGACGCGCTTTGATTTATCTCTGAAGACTCAATTGTATCTAAATTACATCTTTTGTCAGTTCCTATCCCACGAACACACTAGACGCGTGCATACATTGCACAAATAGAGTGGTTAATGTTGTATAGGGAAAAATGGCTGTTTGTTGTGGGATTTATAAGCAGCAAATTCATACAATCTTCGGCCACAATGCAGCAGATTTAATCGTTACAACAGAAGGTTTAAACTGGTCATTAAACCATTTAAGCCTAGTGGGTACTTCTTGTATCACCAGGCTTAACGTTAAGACATATGGCTTTCTAACCGCAAATTTATTTATGTGTTTTATTTGGATCTCAGAAGAAGCAGTAGTATCTTTCTATCTAACATTAACTGACAGTTTTTTTTACTAACCGAGGCACAGTGTGTTTCCTGCGCGGTACGAGCTGAATTTACACCATGCTGGTTAATTTGCGTCTTTAGCCTATTAATGGGCGCAATAAGCATTTTGAACACGTGCAAGTTGTTCTGGCATTTAGAGGCAGAAGAACAAGGATTTTGGACATCGTGACACACCGATGAGATATGACGTTTGAGACGAGCCCATCAGAATTCCTTCTTCTCTCATTTTGCACCTAAAGAAGAAAATGAGTACAGTGTAAAAAATGCAGTGGTATGACAATATCCATGAATATTGAATATGTCCAAAAATATTCATATTTTTCTTCTTCTTCCTCTTAGACGACACTGCATTCCAATGCGAACCCTCACCTCCTTCATGTGTTTACCTAATCAGCTCTATTTCTTGAACTCATTTTTGAGATTTTAATTTTTCGTTTATTAACATCTATTTGTACAGCTCTCCGCCATCTGTCTTTTGTTCGTCCTCTTCGTTGACGTCAATGGGGATTGTTGTTAAGAAACTTGATTTCACTGTCCAAAGTATCTCTCAGATATTTTCAATATATCAGTGTCTTTTGTCGTAAGTAATTACGATTTTGAAGTCAATCAATTCTTTTCTGGTATCGCAGAAATTTAACGTATCCGCCGCTCGCCTGAAAAAATAGCTGTTCCCATGTTACTGTTAAAATATGGAAGCAACTCCTGAGTGCAGAGTTCTTCTTCAGAATCTAATGGCTCTAGAGTAGCTCAAGAATTTTTTTGTACTCCTGGAAGCCAAGATTCTTTGAACGCGTTCATAACAACCTGACGCGTGTCTTTATTCTGAGACACATTAATACATTCTTCTCTGTCCAGTGCTTCGTGTGCGCAACCCGTTTTCACGCTATACTCCCACCAACATCTAGATCTTCCTGTCAGTCTCGTTCCTTCAAGTTAAGACACCAGAAACCTACATGAAATTATCTTCTCACCCACGCTAAGCAGATGCGCTAATATAGGTGCAAATGTCGCAGTTAAAGTTTAAGAAGGAATAACACTAAGGAAGACCAGGTTTGGTGGTGGAACTAATATAATAGGAATAATGATTCCAAATATGACTAAAGACTCTGCCGCACTTTGCTTGAATAGTCATTGCTTCTGTGCAAACTGTCACCAGCACGGGCTAAATTGTATTCAGTATTTGGTTGTTCTAAATAGCGTCCTTGCCGGAAAAGAGTAAAGAGTACTGTTATAATGTGAGTGGTGTCACAGATTGTTAATATTCCTTCTTCAAATTTAAAGTTTTATTGACCGTACATCGTGATGTATCCGTGTGATATGAACCAACAAGTTTCACTACTTTCTATTGAAAATAGTGCATTTTGTTGGTTCATGTTATACGGATTCGTTCTTTCTTCTGTCCATCTGTCTACACGCAAGAAACAACTTGAGAATTACGAAGCCGACCTACGCGAAATTTGTTACTGGTGATTCTGTTTTGTAAAAAAAAATATTTCATTTTGATCCAAAAAATAGGAAAAGTTGACGGAAGTTGTGGATGTAATCCTGCTGCCGTGTCCGTGAATAGTACAGATGTTGATATACTTGCAGGACAGAAACATATTTAAGGGCTTAGAACAAACTTAAACAAATATATTACGCCCAGGGCAATATTCACTGAAGCTTTTACCACACTTCAACAACAATTTCTCCGTATTTTCATTGCAAAAATCGCGTATTTAGCAATTACCAAATTATCCGAACTTCTAAAATTATTGTCGATGAATCACCAATTGTTTCCCTATCACATGTAAATATAATAGAAGTTGACAAAAATTGGCAGCCGTGACAATCTAAGTAGAAAGAGAAAAGGCATCTTTTTTTAGTTGTCTCACACGTCAGCCGTCCCATTGTTTGTCGCGCCATCATTTTCTCAGTTAGCATGTAGATACTGGAATTCTAGACACGATAAAAGAGTGAATGAGAAAGAATTCTTCCTCTCCTACGTATAAGAGAAAATATTCTTATTATTTCTCAATATAAATATTCTCGCATTTATATTAAGAAATTATAAATGAATTCTGAGGGCTGATTGTCTGCTTGGGGCTGAGTTTAATATTTTTAATGCACTTTGCACCGCAATCTAAAATAAAAATCGTATAAAATGCACCTTTGTTAAAATAATATTTTAATTTTACTGTGTCTATATATTTCGAAACCTAGGGTTCATCTTCAGGAAGGCGGTTTTACGTACAAGTATGTAATAATTTGTTGTTACCATAACTGTAGGTACAACCGTCTTCCTGAAGATAAAGCCTCGAGTTCGAAACATGTAGAAGACATCGTAAAACTAAAATATTAGTTTTAAAATGTTACATTTTTCTGGTTTATATTATACTATTATAAGGTTGGGTTTAAATAACGGCAGGAATATTCAAAAAAATTTTCCAATCTTATAAAAGTCTGCAAATTTTGTAACGCGGAAATAAAATGAAAAAAATTGTTTCTTTTTTCATGAAGAGAAATATGACTAATTCCTAGTCGAAACTGTAATATCTACTGTGTTTTTTGCACAAGTACTGATCTCTAAGAACGTTGTGTTTTTTAATACTAGGTCTAAAATTAAGTAAATATAGCGTAGCAAAAACCACAATAAATAATTAAATAAATAAGAAATATATTAATATTTTGAAACACAAAACAGAAGATTAAAACACGAAGTTGTGTAGCGCAGACAGTCAGCTCTTCAGAGCAATTTCCTTTCTGAGCAGAATTTAGGCCTATCGGAATACCAAGCTGTCTGTGTGTACAGTTCTGTTCGTTTCTGATTGCGTGGATCACATCTAAGTTCTTTAAGTTTATAAACTCTTTCCACCTACTAAAATATCAGATTAATAAAAATTACTTCGACACTAAACTTCGGGGACTGGATTGACTACTGGCTTCAGACTTGTTTCTTGAAAACCGTGTTCACAGAATTGTATACATTCTTCTTTAAAACGAAATACTTCCTGGTTTGTGTTAAAGACGAATACAAGTAATTCTGTAGGAACATTACTTTTTAGGAGCAAGCTTGAATATGGTGCTATACCGACACTGAAATATATTGTATTACTTATATAAATTTTAATATTTTGGACAATTGAAAAATTCTATTAAGGTAATTTTATGATTGAGTTATTGTAACTGTAGGTCCTCTTAAAATATCTGCATTAATTTAGAAATTTTCACGAAGATAATTTATGGAACTCAAAAGCGCTGCAGTCCGAACATAATATTCCTTGCAACACCCCGATTTACATAACTGCAAAAACCTACATAGAGATGTCTGGAAATGGCTGTACTGTATCTTCAAACAAAATATCACATTCGGTACATTTATGTCAAGATTCTATTAGTTATTGCAGTTAAAAGGAAAACTACCTCGTGTTATGGTGAGTCTTGACATTCTACTGACGGGTATTTTCATTTTCACGAAGATATGGTGCCCCACGTAATTTTGGGACCCTGCAGTAAATGGCGTGAGACCTGGTCACATTTTAAAAAAATTATTTGTCCCCCACTTAAGCGTTACAATTCGCAAGAAATAGGAGGGCATGTAATTGGGATTATATTGAATCTTATAATATTCACCAGCAAAATTTTACAGCAGCAAACGATTGTGTGAAAGGAAACTACTTTGAACATTATAAATTTCTTCCTTCGTGTTGCTGTCTTTAGCGTCATACTTAAGCGTTTGTTTGTGATTTTAAGACGGAATCGCAAGTGTCATTTTCTTAAAATCCTGTGTTTTGGGATGCAGTTGGCTTCGAAATATTTCGTAGACCAATTACAATGACTCATGCTGAGGATCAAAATAAATTGCCGTCCGGTAGCCAGATCCGTTGGACAAGAACACGAATACTATAAAACAATACTATATAACAATACAACAATACTATATAACAATACTATATAACAATCCAAATTATTAGGCTTATTCGATTTTTCAGATAGCGCATAATTTACAGGTGTATGTTGTGTTCATAATTATATGTATTAATTTTACCTTATATATTATATTTAATTTTTACCTGAATGTTAATTCTTTGAAGAATAATCGAACTGAGAGTTTTTACTCCCCATTAGGAAAAAAAACAGGAAAATCGTTGCTTTTTCTAGAGCTTCTTGTAAGTTGCTACCTTTCCCTTCTGATGGGGGTAATATCGAAATGAAAATGAGTATGGGGCATTGGTAGAACGATTTTGACAATCTAAGTTATGTAAAAAAATTTTACTTCATAGATCAGAGCGAACAGAATGTGAGTCCACGGGAAAATTAATAATGAATACAGTACCAGGAAATATTGTTTATCTATCGTGTGAATAATAATAAACTCATAAACACACTTAGTAGACAAAATTCGATATTATTGGCGTTAAGGCTGTTGGTAAAAATAGTAACCATAAAGGTTTAAAAGTTTAAATAATATATTTATATCGATGTTTAATTTATAGCAGAAACAAAGAGGAAAGTGATATTTTTCTTTAAGAATTTCTATCTGTTCCTAATACATTAGCACAAATTCTCATACAGAAAGAAGCAAATCCTATCACAAAACTATCCCACTGGTAAATTTTCCGCACGAATAAAGAGGAACTGATTTCCATGAATGTAACTTACAGTCATTCCCATAAGACGTAAGTTTATGACAAATGTCCTTATGGAAAACAGATGGGCATGTGTTTACGTAGGAAGTTCGAAAAAATGACAGAGTGAATTCTTTAAAAATGTTATCCTGAAAGAAAACCCAGCACTAAGAAGATTTTTGTTTAGTATTTTGTGTTTAATGATTAATTAGTAAAGCTTTCTTTTGCTGTACCACAAGATAATAAACATATAAGAGGTATAGAAGCTTTTGTGACCAAATTTGAGGTAGTATCGCGTACTGACATTAACGGAATGAGGAAATGTATGAGACAACACTGAGCCCTGCTTTTCTCAGAGCCCAGCTTTGAAATTTTCAACTTACTTATAACAAGAAGAAATTCTAACTGCATACGTTTAGTGAAATCTTTCAGGTAGATAAATAATGTGTACATGAATAAGCCATTTCTTATTGGCCTGCTTCGCCCTGAATTTGGAGTCAGTATGATGCTTCGAAATGGCGGTATATATTTACCAGTCGACACGGCGTCATAGGAAAAATGTTTGAGTTTTCAGCTCAGCCGCTGTGCAGACCTGAAACTTCGCAGGCATTTCTCCGGTTGTGCAAGGCTTCGATTGGGAGAAGCATTCATAAATTCTTGATTTCACATCCTAATTTGGCGAAAATTAGAACCAGAAAGTTGGGTGGACCATACGTGTGAGATACGTCAACGGTACAATTTTATTTTGATCATTGCATTGTGAAAAATCAAGAATATTAAATAAAAAATTATTTCAGTCTACACACTTTTCTGCATAGAAGCAATAAAATTATTTGTTGTAGAATAAAAAAAGAATTACCTTATTGACCCTAAACGGAAATAAGACTGCAATTCGCTGCTTTAAATTTGGCCTGCAGTGGCTCTAGTTTAAAGCCGAATCATTTAGCCACGTTTATATTATGCCCATTAAATCAGTTCCGTCGAATGGAGTGCCGTCTCATTTCATCTTCAGCTGTGCGTCTCAATTTAATATGAAAACTTAGTGCGAAAAATGTCGCAGGCGGTGAATCGTTCAATAAAAATAACTCTTAATAACTTGGAATGTTTGTGAGGCCAGTGAACAGTCCTACAATATAATTAAAGGATTTTTTTCTCAAAAAATTTAATTATCTTCTGAAGACGGAAAACAAAATTGAAACAATTTTTCTCCCCGAGAAATTCACGATAAATTTTTCTCCCAGGGAAATTACTCGTTTCAACTATTGCGAACAGAGCATCATGGTAGAGATTGCCACAAAATTCGCATAATTTCTTGACTGTCAGAATAAATTTTATTCCTTAGATTTAGCAGCCTTGTAATTAAAAATTGTTTATCTTAACACTGTGAATATCTCCGCATAAGTGTATAAATTTACAGTGTACTCATCCCACCTATGTTGTACACACATGTTTATCCATCTTTGTTCGACAACCTGAACGCTTAAAAACTAAAAGCGTTTGTAAACAGAGCATCTCACATTCCGACATTCCTCCGTCGCTATCAGTGAAGTCTGATTCCTTTTGGTTCCAAGATAGGCATTTCATTTATTTCTGCTCTCCCCAAATAATGAAGTCAAACGTCAAAAGTCCTGCACTCTCAAGCCTAAAAACGAAGATATTTTGCCTGTTTAAGCTACATCACTCCCTCATCACGTACGCAAACATGTTATTGCATATTCTTTTCCAGTAGCTCAGGATATATCATATTGACAGCAACAAATACTAAACTAACACACCATATTAAATAATTAACTCCATAAAACAGAGTCCATCTTGAGAAGCTAATAGTGACCCAGTAGTCAACAAAACTGAAGCATGGAATCGGCAGTTATACTACTGAGATGTTCAGAAAACGTCATGTGTTCATGCCTCAGCCATATGAATCCAATGCAAGTATTCATACTTTGTTTAGACAAATCCAATATTTGTGAGTAGAAATACTTATTCCTGTAGTTACAATGTCCAAATTGTACAGTGTAAGCCAAGTACATACCCGCTTAAAACCAGCTCATATTACCAAAAAAAAATCACACAATTCGCTGTCTACTGGGTTCACAAAACAAATTTACTTCCTTTGAAAAAGCATTAGTTGTTCACAACAACAAAGTTTGCGGAGAAACTGTGGGTTACTTCTTTCGAATTGGCATTGGTGGTATTGTAAAAGATATATGGAATTAATTTCAAATTATATCCATCGGATTTCTCTAACCGTTTTTTTAATAGTAAAGTTACCTAAGCAGAATATATTATATCGACTTACATGTAATATTACAAGGCTTTGCAATTTCTGTTTAACGCTTTTCCCAAAAATGTCATCCTAAAAGAGAAATTAAGTAGATGTCGTTGTGAGTTATATGTCAGTATTCTGTGATTCAGTTATGGCTAGGTTAAAATTACACATCGCCAGGGTTTAAATAAATATATAATTCTCCGTAACTATTTAAACATAATTAAGATCTGGACTTCTTATACAAATCTTCAACAACACGTTCTCGGGTCATCTTTTACCAAATTTGAGGAGGCAGCAAAATAGTAGGCCTGGACTCAGCAAATATCAGAAAAATAACAAAGATTTTGCACTAAATTTTATCCTAACCGCTACACTTAATTACAGATGCATCGTTTAACAGAGAATGCAGTTTATATATAGCTTTATGATAATTATGTACTTTCAAAGTCTTGTAGTCAAGTTATGTACTGCAGAAAGCTACGTTGTTGCGTCATATGCAGCCAAACGTCAAGCTGTTAAGTTTTATACCTCCAGAAGTTAAAATTGTACGATGCACGCCGCTAGACTCCACATTGACTCACATTTGTGTCCTTTGAATATATCGTGTTTATGTCTTTCTGGGATTCGTACACAGAACACCCTAACCGGTGAATATTTTAGTGTGAGCGTACTGTAATGTGAGCGTACAGTAATGTGAGCGTACTGTAATGTGAGTGTACTGTAATGTGAGCTTACTGTAATGTGAGCGTACTCTAATGTGAGCGTACAGTAATGTGAGCGTACTGTAAATTAAGCGTACTGTAATGTGAGCGCACTGTAATGTGAGCGTACTGTAATGTCATTGCTGTAAGAATTGGATCTTTATATAAAGACTTTTTTAAATTTAGTGCAAAAATTTTTGTTAGTCGCATGTTAGTCACATCAAGTGCCCAATTTCTGCCTACATTATTTATGATGATTACGCAGACCAAACCCATTTTCAAAAAATAACACTTGTGCCCTAGTCCGGATGATAAAACGTCAAACTCCACAGTAGGTAACCTGAAGAGTCCTAACGGTTGTCGTCATAACGAACACTTTACACAGGTGGGATATTACACCACCACACAAAAGTACAAAGTCACGTCACTAGATTCCCAGAGCATAGTGCCAGCCCACCAAAAAATGCTACAGTATCTATAAAAATATTTCAGAAAGCTCAAATTTTAGATCAGACAAAACTTCCAGGGTTGTGTTTTCTATTACATGTAACGTTGCAACTTGCATTTACGGATGAAATTTTTTTCAGATGTACGAAGCGTAGTATCAGCGTAATTTATACAGACTTTTGTGCTCTGTAGTTCATCGATTGTACGTAAAATAGTATCGCAATTGTAAGACAGTATTCCTAGGCTAAAAGTTCTACAACGCCCTTTCCTGAAACACTTGCTAATCACACTCGGATTATACAGAAGATATAAACAGAAACCGTAGGCAAAGTGTGGGAGTTTTAAACCCAAAACTAGTGACTGACTATATTAGGGCTGCGTTTTGATGAGTTAATGTGTTAGGATGTAATATTGCCTAGAGTTTTAGGGGGTCTGAAACTTGTTCTTTGATGTTGAGCGAAGAATATTGAACGAGAAGTTTTGAGGGTAGGATTCTGAAGGGAACTCGAAAGATAGATGGCGAAAGAAATCTGTATATATCAGCATAAAGTTGTACTTCAGAATGCATACATCTGAACTTGAATTATAAAAGCTGCCAAACAAATGTCGATTTAGATGAATGGAAACTAGAGTGTGCTTTGGAAATATGTGAAATATATGTAAGGGCTTGGCTGGAATATCTGTATGGAGGAAATTCTTGGAAACACAGGAATAAGTACATTACAATTGATGATAAATAGCTAGAATGACAGTTAGTAGAGTGACTTGATATGGCTAGGAAACAGTAGAAATGGCGGTCTCTTGTAAACAAAGCAATAAATCTCAATATAGTGCAAAATTTATGAATAGCTTCTACCCATTAGTACAGTATTGTAGTTGATATGTGTCAGAGTATCAAGGTGGGCTATATTGCATGTAGAAGGTAAGTTACTTATTTAGTATATAAAATGTGTTCAGATGATGATTTTTGCATTGTTACTCAAGTAACAAGTTACGTTTAAATTAACCTGTCTCGTGATCACAATCAAACGTATAAGTTACGTGGCTAAGTAAGGCGAGTGTTTATTTTGGGGGTTTCAACGTAAGAAGCAATGTGGGACGTACCAACTGTATTCAGAAATTCAACTTACTTACTTACTTACTTACTCCACGGTGCAGAATCCTTCTTGAGAAGCTAACTGGTTTGCAGCTAGTCAAGAAATTCCCCGCATTTCACAGAACCCGAAGGTTCATTACCGCACTCACAAGCGTCCGCCACCTGTTTCTATCCTGGGCCAGCCCAATCCAGTCCACATACCCACATTCCACCTCCTGGAGATCCATCCTAATATTATCCACCCATCTACGCCTAGGTCTCCCCAGTGAACTTACACTTGGACAATATATGTGACAACTTTTCAAGAAGTCACAGATTACTTCAAAGTGCAAAACACAGGTGGTTACTAAAGTACATTCCAAATAAAAATGTAATATTTACAACATATAACCAACAAATGCGCAGTATATTTTATACTTGATTTTATCTAAAAACTCTCACATACTGCGATGCCTCAATACATCATCATCATCATCAAGGAGTCCTTCTGTAATACCAAAGACACAAGCGAATTAAAATGCAGCCCATTTGTACATAGAAGTGTTAAAAGGATATCATTACATGCAGTAATTAACATACAGACATGTTACATGTAATATTACAATAATATAAAATCGATTTATATTAATTACTGCGTGTAACTTTGTTGTAACAGAAGGACTCTGAAGATGATGGATCGACGCATCGAAACGTATAGAAGTTTTTAGACACACTTTAGTATTAAACATATGTGCATTTATTGGTAATATGTTGTAAATATCTGCAAAATGTACGGTACACATAGTTTTAAGACAAATGTAATAATTTGTAAACAGTTTAATTAAGATAGTTTTGCATCGAAATTTATGGAAATATGAGCTTTGAGTAATATGTATAAGGCTTTTGGCGAAAAGTTTTTTTTTCCCCAGCTTACATACTCATTCTTTTCATTTAACTGTGGCTTATTTTAAGATTGGGAATACAAGGAGTGTGACGCTGTGAGATTTGGTAACCACGTTTCTATGAAGGAGTTTGTTAGATAAATATCCACCCCTCTGTGATATGAGGTGTAATTTGGTAGCCATTATTCTGGGAAGTAATGTGATAGATTGGTGTACATGGTATGATAAAAAATACCGCCTAATTTCGTAGGTACACAAATATTTTTTTTTGAAATTGACTCCTTTCATTTGGTACGTTTGTACCTGAATTCAAAAACTAGCAGGTCACATCTCAGAACACTGCTGCCTTATTTTGAACATTTGCATTCCTATCCGTAATTTTTGGCATGCTAATCTCGAATATCTTATATTTCTAAAAAGATTGCATTATTTGTCATTTTAGATCATTCTACCAGCGTACCTTCAACCAAATTTCACAAACAATTTACAAGTAAAATTTTTATGTTTGTAAATCATTACAAACCTGCAATACGCTTCCCATTACTCACAAAATATATTACTGCAAAAGTACATTTTATCAAAAATATTTAGGAAAGAATGGAAGTAGAATTTTCTCTCGTTTGAAAGAAAAATAAAGCCTCATTATTTACCACAAACTACTTTAAGGTTTGTTTTAAACCCTGGATTTATCTTCGAAATATTTTCAAAAATCTGTTCTTAATTGTGAGAGAAAGATAATCTGCATTACTAGGACCAGCTGGGTAATTTAGTGAAGTAACCGTTCTTTATGGTGACACCCGCACAAGACGACTAAATGTGCTGACTAACAAGCATTCTATTACTCCAATATCCACTAAATAGAGAGGAATAAAATAAAAACTCTTGAGTGAATCAAATGCGTTATAATATTAGAGTCATTAAAAAGTTTAAAATAATTACATACTTATTAGAAGAACATTTAATAGTAAAAAAGGAATATTATACTGTATATGTAATAGTTTTTCACAAAACCGTAGAAAAGGGCTGCAGCTTGGGGACATACAAGTGAATTTTGGAATATCAAATAAAATTATGTATTTCCGGAATTTTAAATTATGTAACCCCAATAATTATTAAACATGACATTTGAATCATAATACATCATGCATTTTTCCACTCAGTGCTTCTTTTTTATGATTCTCAGGGAAAAGAATGATTATTTCTTTATTAAACATTAATTGACGGACTCAGCAGTGTGGACGAAATGTGTTGTGTGTAAGGTATCAACTGAATTTGAATTACCACATGACAGGCTTCAAAACATAAGGTTTCTTAGTTGATTCGTTTCAGGTTTACGTTAAGCCATCCCAGCTTTTCACGATGAATCTTACCGCTTGACGCACTGAAAATCAGCAGGTCGACCTGCTGCGTATGACCACGGTACAGATCCGGGTACCGCACCGGCTGTGTTCAGACTCTTCCTCTCAGAGGGCCGCCAGTCAGCACACGGTGAAGTTTAGAAATAAAAAAATAGATCTTTCTCTGATTGGTTTCGAAATTTATGTGGAGCACCAAATGTCGTCGTCATAACGAATTTATTCAGGCGAATGATAATAGAGAACTTATGATTTTTAATAGTGTAAACAGAAATCATCTCATACATATAAAAAACTTACAATTCTTAAACAATTTTGTTTCAACAGAAACACACACCATTTGTAATTTTCCTGTGCAAAATAACTCTAGGAATTAACAAACGTAGTTAAATTTCGCAATTAAACAATCCGATAAGAATTTTGCATTTCCAACGTGGTTGTTTTTAGAAATCTGAGTACATCGTAAAATCCACCTGAAGGATAATTCTAATGTCTAATTAAAGAGGGAATACCTTAGATATTTAAAGGCTAAGATTACTCTACGTTATACATAAGGATTCAGTTCATGCTGCTCAAATAGCACAGAGTGCTTCCAATAGAAAACCAATTTACGACTGTTGTACAGGGAAATAACCGAACCGCTGTGTATGTCATATGAAACAGATAATAACACTACATTCAAAATACAGATTTTTTAATGTTAAACCTAGAAGTGTATAAACAGTTACTGATGTTAAGGTGTTATTGTGCTGGTATGGGCGGCGGTTTCAAACATGAACTCCTTGTTAGTCAATTTCAAGAAATTTGGAAATTTCATGACTCTTAATTAATAGCAATTAGTTTAAGGTTTCTGCTGTCTTAACATGAGACCAAATTGTGTTTGATAATTAATTAATTGATTAATCTTCAGAGTTAATCTTAAATACCTGGAAAGATTAAATCGCAATTTATGAAGCCAAAAATTGTTAAGTTACGCTATAAGTGCAAATAGCTACTTCTTGAAGTAAGACATTTATAGAAATATTTTTCCTGATAAAGTTATACCGTATCTAATTGGCTAGTAATTAGTAACAACTTGAAGAACTACGCTTTGCTCCTGTAACAACCAACATTCCTTCCGCCAACCCCCTATCTAAACTCCACAAAATTCAGTGCAGAATTTATGGTCTATTCCTGTGTTTTGTGACAAAAAGCATTAGTATATTGTTTCTAATTATTTTTTTGGACAGAACGAAGACTACAAACGAGTCAACAGCTAGGTACACAATTTGTATGTAGGTCTATCATCATGCATAAATATATCGGTGAAAATATTATCACAAACCAAAAAAATTACTTAGAATATTTGAAAAAGTCCCGAATTTAGTATACTTCCAAAATATGAAAAATCGAATCAGTATTTGTTTATGCACTATTACTTTTTATATACAATGAGGCGTGTTTGTGAGTAGTGACTTATGGGCATTTTGGTGACGGAATTTTAATTTTTAAAAATGTTCTCAACAGAACATTTTGAACTTCTTGAAGTCAGCATATATACTTATAAAGAATACAGCTGGACGTGTGATATCTGTCAGCTGATTATGTCATATACTTTACCTGAAAATATATCTATTAACCGACAGTGTGATAGGGTATGTTGCAACAGTCACTTTCGATCTGTTAAGTGACAATGTGATGGTGGATGACAAAGTTTTCCCTCTACAACTGTCATATGAAGAAGTTGTTTAACTAATTATACATACATATAAGATGTTTAATTTTGGAAGTTAAAGCAACTGACTCAAAGAGTCTCGGTCTGAATAAAACAGAGTGTAAGACGGTACAGATATTTTTTAGTCGGACTACTGCCCTCAGGCGGCCCATGAACATGGAAACAGAATGTTTCCTGAAGTGCTGAAACTATCAAACGAAATAGATTGTCATAAGACATGAAAGCCAGTATGATGCTCACGCTACGTTACGTGTCACAAATTATGAATAAGCAACTATGTCATAGAAGATAAATTTCTTTGGAATTTTGACAGTTCCTAATTTGTTCAAAAATAATCCACTTGTTTGTCCGGCAAAGATTTGAAAGCTTATGTACAAAATTATTCCATACGTACTGAACCTAAATTACTGATACAGTCTAGTTCCAATCATTACAACGCACCTCTAAAATATTCAATTAAATATCTCTCCAAAAGTGTTTCCATTTTTTTTTTGGTGTCTTGAAGTTTCGGAACAAAATTAGATATTTCCTGCTTCTGTCATTGTGCACATACACGTGTGCAGCATATAATCAACGAACATTGCAATGTTGGAATCAATATAAATTAAATTAAATTAAATATTTCAACTATATGGTCTTATTTCTTCAACTTCAAAACCTGAATACTGTGACTGGAACTTTAACAAACATATTTGACGTTTTGCTGACCGTGCATCTCAGTATTTAACCAACTTGATGCACAAACTTTGTTTCACAATAAGTTTTATTTCATGCCTCTACATGTTTCGAGCACATGTGCTCATCATCAGGAGGTCAAAAGTGCATTACACAGCCTCTGGTATCACCTATAGGTGTGATGATACCAGAGGCTGTGTAATGCAATTTCGACCTCCTGATGATGAGTACATGTGCTCGAAACATGTAGAGGCATGAAACAAAACTTATTGTGAAACAAATTTTGTGCATCAAGTTGGTTAAATACTGAGATAAATTTAACAAACATATTTGAGGGAAACAAGAATAGAGCTTCTATTTCGTACAGTTACTAACAATGAATATTCTGAAGCCTGCTAAGGACAAATGTTTTTTTTAAATTTATATACTTAAAACGGCATTCTTTAAACAAACACAATTTCTTTCTTTTTTACAGACTTGGTGGTACTGGAACGGAGCCATGTTAACAACTACCGACAATGTAAGTAAGTAAAAGTAGTTTTAATTGACGTTCAGGTGCAATTTCATGGAAAACATTTGTAACAGCCACACTACATGCTCATGGCCTCAAATAATAAGTCGAGTGAAGGAAGTAAGGTTATAATACTGGAAACCATAGCAAAGGAGATACTGTAAGAAATATTACTACTAAATTTTATTATTTCCATGGAATTTCCGCAGTGGTAATTTAATTAAACTAATACCAAATATTGCTGTTGTAGTACATCACTAAAAAATTATATTTTTACAAAAATAACGCACCGAAATTAGCTTACTCTTTCTTCACGAATCTAAATTAATATTCAGATTGATAAAGTAACTAAGCTCTAGAATAACAACGGTACGAATGCATAATAAATTGATGATTATTATAATTTTTTCAAGAATTAAGGCAAAGCTCTGAAGATTAAAATCTTAAATTTCGTGTGAAATTGTTTTAAGATTAATATCGAAGGGAAGTGCTTACCTTAAGATACAAAATTTTGCGTATGTGTTAGCAAATAATTGATATTCGTTTTCAAAATCACAAAAAACAAAAAATATTGTGTGAAAGAGTGCCGCGAAATTCTGTGACGTTAAATCATATGGCGTACCTAAAGTTAACTCTGTAATTTGCGGCTCTGAAGATCACAATATGCATAAGGAAAAACTGAGGAGTTGGATTTCAGTTGGGCTCAACAAAGGGTTATAAATTTTGACGTTTAGCTGACCGTGCATCTCAGTATATTTATCACAGTATTTAACCAGCTTGATGCACAAAATTTGTTTCACAATAAGTTTTATTTCATGCCTCTACATGTTTCGAGCATATTTTCTCAACATCAGGAGGTCAAAATTGCATTACACAGCCTCTGGTATCATCACACCTGTAGGTGGTTGTCTCGTGCACGAGATGATACAAGAGGCTGTGTAATACAATTTTGACCTCCTGATGAAGAGCACATGTGCTCGAAACATGTACAGGCACGAAACAAAACTTATTGTGAAACAAATTTTGTGCATCAAGTTGGTCAAATACTGATATAAATATAAAGATTTATAAATTGCACAAGAACAACAAAAACTGCTTTTCAAAGAAATGAACAATTTTGGTACTTTCACTTTCTGAGGAAGCATGATCAAAATATAAAACACATTTCTTTTCTTTTTTTAAAAGTAATGGACACTGACTTGTTACACAGTGGCAATTGAGAGTGTCAGTGTTGTTTAGAGGATATTATTAGGTTCCATGACACTAAAGTTGTTCCGTAAGTAAGCGAAACCCCGTTTTTTAAACATCACAGTACACAAAAACACTACTTAAGACATTAAACTCCGTGGCCTTAGTCCGCACTCGAACTATACCGACAGAGCGGCCGCCGCCGGTCGGCGAAGTTAGTGCCAACTTTTGCGGATAGAGGGGTGTCACGTGGTCAGCGCAACGGGTCCCCA
>Ga0131853_10008668_pt1 | contig 18548 bp, 21 predicted proteins | sample TergutLab28metaG_FD_92764 | JGI IMG/M metagenome (GOLD analysis project Ga0131853, IMG submission 92764) | Labiotermes labralis P1 segment gut microbial communities from Petit-Saut dam, French Guiana - Lab288 P1 (version 2) (version 2) | ecosystem: Host-associated > Arthropoda: Insects >...
AGCAAAGACAAGAATTCAAAATCAGAAAACAATTTAAAACAAAATTCACATTTGGAAGGAAATTCTCAATCGGGATATAACTCACAGGGGAGCCAGCAAACAGCCGGTTTGGCAACTGTTAGCGATGCCCGCTCTCTGCCAAACAACAGCCGCGTTACGTTGCAGGGTTACATTGTTAAGAGAGTCAAAGAGGAATATTTTATTTTCCGAGATGATACCGGGGATATTACAGTCGAAATCGAAAGTAAAGCTTGGCGTTCGGCATCTCTGAACTGGCGCGATGTGGGTCCGAACGATCTGGTAACAATCTCAGGTAAGCTGGAGCGGGAAAAGAACAAGGTTACGATGGAAGTCAAGATGATATGCAGAGCGACTTCCAGCAACGAAACCGACAAACCGAGCGAGCCGAATGAGCCTAACGAACCAAATAAACCTGTGGAAGGTTGGATCATCATGTTTGATCTTAACGGCGGAGAGCCTGCTCCTGGAGTAGACTACTCAACCCAAATAGTGCCGTACGGCGAAAAAATGACAATGCCAAACGCGCCAATTAAAGAGGGGTTTGTTTTCCATGCTTGGGAAGAAATAACAGAAAACTTTACACTTGAAGAGGGTTTTTCCATCGAAGCATGGAGAAACAAAGAATTCAGAGCAAACTGGTATCCCATATATACAGTCAGGTTTTTTGATGCTGACGAAAAAGAGATAGACAGCTTTACTGTAATAGACGAGAAAGGAGCATTTGTCGAACACCCCGAACTTACACTGCCTAATCTTGACAAATTTAGAGGTTGGAGAGTAGGTAAAGAAAACGGTCCGTCAATTTCCATTACAGGTTGGCCTGTGAAGATAACTTCGCATACGGATTTCTATCCGAATTATGCAGAATAGACTCTTCACTGGGGATTGACACACAAACGTGGATTATAGTATCTTTAATGCCGGAGATTAACAGCCCTACGGGGCGGGGAGAGAATTATGGGACAGGCGAGTAAAAACTCACGTACTGCCAGTGCGACGCAGAAGTTTTTCTGCACGTGCGGCGGGGAAATTAAAATGAAAACTGTTTTTGAGGATGGCAAGGTGAAAAATCAGGCCGAATGCAACAAGTGTAAGCGTCTGGAACGGCGTCCGTCAGACTTTAAATAAACAGATTATTCAGAAAGCAACGCGGATGAAAGCGGGCTTCTGTTTGCGCTGAACTGGCGCATAATTCAATTGGGGGTTCTTTTGGCTAAGAAGAAAGATTCCGCTGAAAAGCGGCACAGGCAGAGCGAAGAGCGCAGGCTCAGAAACAAATCGGTAAAATCAGCGGTAAGGACCAGCGTGAAGAAGTTTGTCGTTCTGGCACAGAAAACAGGGCGCGCTTCGGCTAATCCGGCAGAGGATGTCGCGGAAACAGAAACAGCTCTGAGGAATATGATAAAGAAGCTGGATACTGCGGCGCAGAAGGGAATTATCAAGAAAAATACCGCAGCCCGGAAAAAATCAAGGATGCAGAAGCTTTTTAATTCCTTACGGTCAGCACAATAACAGTTGCGGGTCAGAGCGGCGTTGCAAGGGAGATACGACCGTGGGGAATAGTACAAAAGCAGATATTGTAGACGCTATCTTCGACAAAGTCGATATGCGCGAAAGCGCTGTTCCCGGTGTCCGCCGCAGTTTACTCCGCAAGGAAGTAAAGGCGGTGGTTGATTTATTTCTGGAAGAGTTAAAATCCGCCATTGTTACCCACAGGTCAATTGAACTGCGAGGTTTTGGCACATTTGAAGTCAAACGGCGAAAAGGGCGGGAAAACGCGCGAAATCCAAAAACAGGCGAGATTATTTCGGCAGAACCGCATGGAACTGTCATTTTCAGACCTGGGCAGGATTTGAAGCGTGATGTATGGCCCTTATAAAACCACGGCACGGGCGGTTTTTTATCGGGTTTTCATTGAGCGATTCGCCGAGAACGTTGCTTAGAACTTCTTTCGTCAATCTGGGAGCGATTCTTGCGGCGGCGGTTCTTTTTGCGGCATCCTTTCCGAGTATTCCGTTTCCAAACGGACTTCCTTTTATAGCGTGGGTTGCGTTTGTTCCGGTGTTTTGGGTAGTGCGCCGCGCCGGAGCGCTTGCGTGCCTTGTGTTGGGTGCGTTGTACGGCTACATCGCATACGGTCTTTTCAATTACTGGCTCAGTATATTTCACCCGTTGGCGGGTGTTGTCGCAGGTTCTCTCTATTCAGTTTACATGGGGTTGCTCTTTGTTCTGCTGCATGTAGCGGCGCGGGTTTTTCCCCGGCGTGGCTATATCGTGCAGTTCCTTCTGTGGATGGCGTACGAGTATATCAGAACCTTGGGGTTTTTTGGCTATTCCTACGGCATTTCCGGTTATTCGCAGTGGCAGATACTTCCGCTCATCCAGATTGCGTCATTAACGGGCGTGTGGGGTGTTTCCGCGCTGGTTGTGTTTCCCTCTGCGTGGCTTGCTGGAGCATTCAGCCAGCCGCGCACGGTGGTGGGCGCGATAGCGGGCGCCTCAGCGTGGGCAAAGCGGGAGCGCGCCCCTGCGGCAGTGTGGGCGGTGCTGCTTGCCGCCGCCGTAGTGTTTGGGCTCGTTTCCCCGGCGGATTATTCCGGCGCACGGCAGATTAAGTTCGCGCTTGTCCAGCACAATACCGATCCTTGGCTGCCCGCCCGCGCTCCCACCGCCGCGCAAGCCCTTGCACTGTACCGCGAGGATTTTGAGGTTTTGACGCGCCTTTCCAGTGAGGCACTTGCATCTCACCCCGACACCGACTTTGTCGTCTGGTCGGAAACCGCGTTTGTACCGCGCATTCACTGGCATCAAACGTACCGCGAAGAGCGCGGCTCGTGGTATCTCGTGCGGGATTTGCTGGATTACCTTGCGGCGCAGGACGTTCCCTTCATCATCGGCAACCACGATGCCCGCAGAGATGCGGCGCTCAACCCACGCGGCGATCACCGCGTTGATTTTAACGCTGTTCTTCTTTTCCAGCGGGATCAGATTGCCGAAATTTACCGCAAAATACACCTTGTTCCTTTTACTGAACATTTCCCGTTTCAAGACCGCTTTCCCCACATATACCGCGCCTTACGCGAAAAGGATACGCATTTCTGGGATCGCGGAACAGAACTCACCGTGTTTGAATCGGGCGGGCTGCGGTTTTCCACGCCAATCTGCTTCGAGGACACCTTCGGTTACCTTAACCGCGCGTTTGCCCGCGCTGGCGCAGAGGTGCTGGTGAACCTTTCCAACGATGCGTGGTCGAACAGCCTTTCGGCGCAGATGCAGCACCTTACGATGGCGGTTTTCCGCTCGGTGGAGACGCGCCGCGCGATGGTGCGCTCAACAGCATCGGGGATGACCTGCGCCATTGACCCAAACGGAAGAATAATCGCCATGGCAGAGCCGTTCGCCCAAGCTTGGCTTGCCGCCGAAGTTCCAGCGATGACAAACATCACGTTTTACACGCGCTTTGGAGACTGGCTCGGCGTTCTTTTCACTGCCGTTGCTGCCGCACTGTTGATTTTTGGCACTGTTTTCCATATACTGGGTAAATCCGCTGATGGAGGATTTACTGGGAAGTTTTGGCGAGGCAAAACTTCAGGCGGGGCGTTACGGGCTAATTTGCCAAAGTCGAATGAGCCCGCAGCGCCCCGCTAGGGGGGTAGCGGAAGCCACCGCAGGAGCGTAGCGACGAGGAGGCTGGAGCGAGGGGGGCGTTCCCCCCTTCATTATGGATTGATTGTAGCGGAGTGCTGATTGGTTACGGTAAAAAAGGCGGAGTGGTTCTGTATGAATAGTCAAACGAAGATATTAATAGTAGACAATGAAACTGTTCATCGTGATTTTTTTGATCTTATGTTCTCCAAATTGGGTTTTATCGTTGAAAAAGCACGTGATGGAATAGAAGGGCTTGAGAAAACAAAGCGGTTTCTCCCTGATATTATCCTTTTGGATAATATTATGCCCCGCATGTCCGGCTGGGAACTGACAAAAATCCTGAAAAATGATCCGAAATATAAAGATATTCTTATTATTATGTTTTCCGCGCTCGATGATGTGAAGGATAAGGTTGATGCTTTGGAACTTGGTGTTGACGATTACATCACTAAACCGTTTAATTTTACCGAAGTGTTGGCGCGTATTCGGGCGTTGCTGCGGAACCGCGAGTTGTACGCCCAGATTGTGGCGCGGGAGTTTCGCCTGAATCTTGCCGAAGAGCTGAGTGCCGACATCAGGCGGAATTTGCGGGAATTTGCAAAGACGATTGATGGTCTTGATGCGGCGATTGCCGCGATTAGTTCTGCCGTCCAGATAAAACCGGATGCAAAGGGCAAAAAGAAAGTTTTGAGTGAAGTTGCCGAGAAATCCCAGCAGGTTAGACAGTATATTGGGGAACTTGGCGAGAGAATAGAAAGAACGAGTTCGGAGTGGGAACGCCTGAAGCAAAACGAGATTGGGCTGCCCCTTTTGGAAACGAAAATCCGCGAAAATCCGGCTCAGGAATAGGAAGAACGGGGGAAAACGAATGGCGCAGACGCAACCGTATATGGAAGAAACAAAGAAGAAAGACAGCCGGATGGTTGTTTTCGGAAACAGCACTAGTTTTCATGGTACGCTGCGGTTCAAAGAATCGCTGTGTATACGGGGAAAGTTCAAGGGGACGATACAGGAAGGCGGGGCGCTCATCGTGGACAAAGGCGCGGTGGTTGAGGCGAATCACATTTCGGTTACTTCGCTTGTTGTGTACGGAACGGTGATTGGGGCGGTTAACGCTGTGGACAAAATCGACCTGTTTCCCGGCGCGGAAGTGCGGGGAGATCTTCGGGCTGCGCGGTTGCGTATTGCCGACGGGGTGATGTTTGAAGGGCAGTGCAGCATGACGGGAATCAGCAAAGATGTGGAGATTTTTTCCCGCCCTACAGAGGAAATAAAAGTTGAACTTCAGAGATCCGGTGCTTAACGTCATTGCCGAAGAGCTTGTCAAAATGCTTGCCGCCAGTGGTGCAACGATAGCCGCCGCAGAGTCTTGCACGGCAGGGCTTGCCGCCGCCAGTATTGCGGAAATTCCGGGCGCTTCGCATGTGCTGTGGGGTTCTTTTGTTGTTTACACGGTTGACGCAAAGGTCAGCATGCTGGGAATTCCGCTTGATGTAATCGAAACGTACGGTGCGGTGAGCAAGCCTGTTGCAACGGCGATGGCGGAGGCGGCGCTGGAAAAAAGCGGCGCGCTGTGGGCTTTTTCGGTTACCGGATTTGCAGGTCCCGGCGCGGGGATTCACCGCGGCGAGGAAATTCCCGCGGGAACGGTTTGGATTGCTGTTGCTGGAAGGGACGGTGCGAATACGGGGCTTGTTGCGCCCGGCGGTGTGTTCACCGAGGCGCGGGCTTTTGCCTTTCCCGGCAGCCGCAACGAAGTTCGCCGTGCCGCCGCCGCTGCCGCCCTGCGGGAAGTTTTGCAGCGGGCAAGTGCGCAGGAAGGCGAGAAGAACTAAGCGGGCTTTTCCCTTCTGTAATCAGAATAAATTTGTATAATTTAACACTCGTATCATCAAAATCTCGGACTGGTCCCAAAATCCGCATACATTATACCTGCTCCTCAAAAGCCTTCCCAAACCTCGGCGAAGACCTGCGCCTCGCGCAGGTCTTCGATCGTAAGACCGTGAATGCACGCAAAATCCAGTTGCGCGAGTAATAAAACTCGTCCACGACCTCGCCACCCTGACAGCGCGCAAGCCCCAGCGAGATAGTGCTGTCCGCCGCGTAATCGGCGGTCTAAAAACCAATCGCCACGAATTCTTCCACGCAAGCATAGTGCACTTTTTCACACGTCGTGAAAAGCCGACCACGCTGCGCTCGGGGGATTGAACCCCGCCCGCCGCTACACGACGCCCCCGCCGCAGCTTGAGCCGGTGCAGGCGTAGCAGTGGTTGGTAACCGCAATTTCCCGCCCGAACAGATCGCCAGTGCCGCAGCTCGCTATGTTGTTCGCGGCGGCGCGGAGGTAGTCGGCCTCAAGCCCCTTTTCGGTACCAGGAAGGAAGGCGCCGTCGGTGATGTTAAGCTTGGCAATAGCGTTGTAACTCATCGCTTTTAGGCACTGTTCCATTATTTAGCGGGACATCGTTTCCGTTCGGTTGGGGTCAGCTTGTACATGACAATGCTTGCAGCTTAGAACCCGTGTTCTGCAAAGAGATAAAAGTGCCGAAACACAAATGAAGCATATACTATGGGATACGGAACTGATTTGAAAGACAGCCAGTGGGCGCTTATCGAACATATTTTCAAGAGCAACAAAGGCGCAAACCTCGCAAAGCATGACAACGCACCTTGGTGAACGCCGTGCTGTACCTTGTCAAGACAGATTGCCAATGGCGCCTGCTCCCCAACGACTTCCCTCTGTATGACACGGCTTGGTTGTTTTATGGGCGGGTGCTTGGAGACGGCGATGGATACCCTCGTCGCCAAAACCAGTAACATTATAATACTAGATAGCTATAGTAAGGAATACCCGTGCTTTTTATTAAGATGAAAAAATGCCATATAAATAAAGTGCTAGCTGGCAAGTGGAGGCACAGAACGATTGACGCGCATGCAAAATGCCTCTATACTGGCGTTATTATGAATGGATTTATTTGCCCACAATGTAAAACCCCCTCGGATGCGAATTTTCCCATGCAGCTTTGGGTCTGCGGGAACTGCGGGTTTCACAGCCGGATTGGCTGGCAGGATCGCTTGAAAATTACGATCGATGAGGGAAGTTTCAGCGAGTTCGATTCAGGGATGGATTCGGTTAACCCCCTTTCCTTTCCGGGATACGAAGAAAAAGTCCGTGAGGCGCAGGCGAACTGCGGCACTCAGGAGGCAATAGTAACAGGCCGCTGCACAATCGGCGGCTTTCCTGCTGTTGTGTGCGTCATGGACAGCCGGTTTATGATGGCGAGTATGGGCAGCGTGGTTGGTGAAAAAATCACCCGCGCTGTTGAGTTTGCCACCGCGAACCATCTGCCAGTGATCATCTTCAGCGCCTCAGGCGGAGCGCGTATGCAGGAGGGGATTCTTTCCCTGATGCAGATGGCAAAAACATCCGGCGCGCTTGCCCGGCACGGACAAGCCGGAGAACTGTACATTTCGGTGCTCACCGACCCAACAACCGGCGGCGTTACGGCTTCGTTTGCGACACTCGGCGATATCATCATCGGCGAACCTGGCGTAACCATTGGGTTTGCTGGAAAACGGGTTATTGAAAGCACCATCGGCGCGGTGCTGCCGGAAGATTTTCAAACCGCCGAGTTCACGTTAAAACACGGCTTTGCCGATATGATTGTCTCGCGGCAGGAATTGCCGTCCACGCTTTCCCGGCTCATCCGTCTACATGGCTACAAACAGGGAGGGACAAATGCCGCTTAACATTATCGAACGCCTTGGTATGCTGAAAACGCTGGGGCGCCCCACGATTTGGGACTACATTCCCCTGTTGTTTACGGATTTTACCGAACTGCACGGCGACCGCTATTTTGGCGATGATCCGGCTATGGTTGGCGGAATCGGGCTTTTCAACGGCGAGCCGGTTACCGTAGTCTCGCAAGTGCGGGCGAAGGACATTCAAGGGCTGACCAAAATCAACTTTTCGATGCCCCACCCGGAAGGCTACCGCAAAGTGCTTCGCTTGATACAGCAGGCAGAGAAATTCCGCCGCCCGGTGATTTGTTTCATCGACACGCCCGGCGCGTTCTGCGGGGTTGGCGCGGAGGAGCGCGGGCAGGGTGAAGCAATCGCCCGCAGCCTGTACGATTTTATGATGCTGAAAACGCCGGTTTTATCCCTCGTGCTTGGCGAAGGCGGCTCAGGCGGTGCGCTGGCGATTGGCGTTTGCGACGAGCTTGCGATGCTGGAAAACGCGCTGTACTCAGTCATATCGCCCAAAGGTTGCGCCTCGATTCTCTGGAAGGACGGATCGCGGGAAAAGGAAGCCGCCGAACTGCTGCGAATTACGTCAGAGGATCTGCGCAGCTTCGGGATTTGCGACCACATCGTTGCAGAACCGGACGGCGGCGCTGCGAACAACGTCGAGTTTACCGCATCGGGCATCTCCGCGTGGATTTCATCCGCGCTGGCGCGCCTGGCAGCAGAAAACTACGATAGCTTGCCGGAAAAACGCTACCAAAAGTTCAGAAAGATGGGCATTGTCAGGGAATAGCGCTTTTCAATGAGCCGCCTTTCGTTCAAAACGTTTTGCATTGAGTTATATGCCGATCGCATGTCCACACCAAGCAATGAAGTATACACGCTGTTTGAAAAAGGCGGTATACTTCAAATGCTTGATGACGATTACGAACTTCTACACGGGCATGGGTTTGAGTATGTAATCAATGATATCAGCCAAATTTTAGAAAGCGGCAGTTTATGATTGTATATCACGGCGGAACTGAAGTTGTTGAAAAGCCCGCAATCAGAATGTGGACAAGCGGGCGGGATTTTGGTGCGGGGTTTTACTGCACGGATATTCGCAGTCAGGCGGAGAGTTGGGCAAAGCGGCAGGCGCGAATCCGAAAGCAGCTCCCTGTTCTTAATGTGTATGAGTTCGATACTGATTCCGCGCGGCGCAATGTAAATTTCAAGATATTCACAGAATATTCCCACGAATGGCTGGAATTGGTGATTAATTGCCGAAAAAACCCTAAGCACATTCATAATTTTGATATAGTATACGGAAAAATTGCCAATGATGACGTTGGCGAAACGGTTCAAGCCATTGCAGATGGACTTATGCCGCTTGACTTCGCACTACAAAAGCTTTCGTTTATGCCGGCAAACAACCAGTATTGTTTTTCGGCGGAAAAGTCACTTGCGTACCTTAGTTTTAGCGCATCGGCGGAACTGGTGTAACTATGCCGCACGGAACAATTCGAGCGGCAACGCTTAAAACGATAATCCCGCTCATTATGGAACGTTTTACTTGTGGGGAAAACGCCGCGCTCAAACTGTTCTATGAATCCCACATCGGTGCGTGTTACTCAGACGATAGCACCGGGCTTTACGGACAAAGCGCGGTGCATATCTTTTCGTTGTTTTGCGAAGAAATGGAAAATAGAACAAGCTGAACGCCGCGCAACTTCAAGCCCGCAAGCCGCAGCAATGCTGCGAATTACGGCGGGATATACGCAGTTTCGGGATTTCTGACTACATCGTTGCAGAAACGGAAGGAGGAGTTGCGAACAACGTCGAGTTTACACCATCAGAGTGTTACAAAAAAACTGCGCAAAGTGCGCGTAAGAAAAGTCCATCGCCGTTTTGCCACACAATGGGCGAATTCCCCTACAGGTTGGCGTGTGTTTCAATCTCACGTATTCCTATCTGTTAGGACGCGAACATTGATTACCATGGATTTATTATTGACAAGATTTTCATTCCCCGCTACAATCTGTTCATGACAAATGAAACAAACCATGCTTGTCAAGGGGAGCGAATAGAGCGAAGCTGCTCCAGCACGCAAGCACGCAAGCACGCATCAATTATACCAAAACGGTAGGTTTTCGTCTAGTCTTTTTTTACAATTTCTGCAATATTTTTATCTTCTTCCGCGTTTTTTGCATTTTTTCTCTATATTAGATATTCAGGCGGACGGCACGCTGAAGGGGTACCACCTTTCAGCACACTATCCTCCTTTATATAACTTTGCCTGTATGGGCTGGTAATCTTCGGGGCAATGAACCCGTGCGATTGTCCGCCATAACAGGAGACGGGCAGGCGTAGAATTCGAGGAGTGTTTTGATGAAAAACACAAGCAGATTTTTCAGGATTGTTGCTGCGCTCGCAATAATCGGTTTTTCGATAGTGGCGTGCGATACTGGCACTGGCACTGGCACTGGCACTGGCACTGGCACTGACACTGACACTGGAGGTGCAACAACTTACAACGTAACGTTTAACAGTGCTGGCGGAACTGCGGTTTCCCCTCTTCCGGGTTTATCAAGCGGAGCTTTGATTTCCGAATCAATAAACAAGCCGACGCGAGAATTCGACTATACCACCACGGCCGGACTATGGATGTCGCCGAAATATACCTTCCTCGGGTGGTTTTACAAAGACAAACTATGGGACTTCAAGAAAGACACTGTAACAAGTAACATTGAACTGATCGCAAAGTGGGCCCCTCCAACATCCCTTGCCACACCTAACAATATTGCTGCTGCGATTACCTACATTAACAACGCTACCCACAGTGATACCAACATAGGCAGATACACACTGGTGATAAGCGAGGAAGTGAGTGCCAGTACTCAGACCATCCGTTACACATCCTCACACAGACACCTGACCATAGTCGGCACCGACGTGGAGAAGACGATACAGCTTACTGGAACAGGCTCACTCTTTATCATTAATCACCCGACCAACAGCCTGACGCTAGGCAAGAACATTACCCTTAAAGGCGTTAACAACAACGATAACGGGCTAGTGGTGATTGACGACGCAAGCTTAACGATGGAGACGGGGTCAAAAATTACCGGAAATTCAATCAATGACATCGGCGCTATTGTTGGATTTGGGGGTGGGGTGAGGTTTATCAGAGGCGGCACCTTTACCATGAACGGCGGCGAGATATCTGGCAATACGGTCAACAGAAGCCAGTCGAGTGGCGGAGTATACCTTACCCAGGGCTCCACTTTTATTATGCATGCAGGAGCGGTAATTTCCGGCAATACCGCCACCAAGAATGCTTCAGCCGGCGGGGTAAGGGCTGAACAGAACGTAACCTTTATCATGTACGGTGGGAAAATTTACGGCAATAAAGTTATCGACGTGAACAGCGGCGGTAGTGCCGGCGGGGTTTTTCTTCATCGCAACAGTACCTTGCAAATCGTAAGCGGCACTGTTTACGGTTCGGATGGGACAGTCAACGCAAACACGGTTACTACAGCGAATAGTTTTGCAGCGTTGAGTCTCGATAACTCAAGTGGTGCTTGCACTGCACAGTACGGCACGTTTGTCGGCGGTGTATGGACACCTACCAGTTCTAACCTAGGCGACACCAATGACACGATAGAGGTTAATAACGGGGCACTGACAAAGTCCACACCATAATTGAAAAAAGCAAAACGCTGTTGCTTTCTCTTGTTATTCGGCAGCGGCGTGAAGAGTTTTCATAATAGATTTACTTCAGGATAAGCCGCTGGGGTGCATGAAAACGTGCTTTGCTACGCGGTTTATTCAGTCTTTCAGAACGGGAGTGGAGAATGATGGTGTTTTGGATGATTTTCCTACTCCGTGAAACTCTGTGTCCTTTGTAGTTGAACTTTTTACCACAGAGGAGAAGACAAAGTTTCACGGAGGAAAAGGGAGAAGCCGCTACGCTGATTTCTCCCTTTTCCCAATAACAAGCTGAACGCCGCGCAACTTCAAGCCCGCAAGCCGCAGCTACACCCCAGAAGGATCAACTTCGGCGTCGTAATCTACGCCTTCAACTGCAAACCCGTGTACTTCCAGAAAGTCCCGCCTGAATCCGGCGATGTCCGACAGCGACTCAAGGTTTTCGGCAGTTGCCTTTTGCATACGCGCCGATGTCTCTTTCTGCACATCATCGCGCATTTCCCAATCGTCAATGCGGATGCGGTTTTCGCTGTCCACAAGAGTTTTCTTCGGGGCGGCAATCGCTTCGGCGGTGTACAGACGATCCCGGTAAAGCCGCACGATTTGCTCGATACAGCCTTCGTGCAGGTTCATTTCCTTCATCACTTTGAAAAGGGTTGAAATGTAAAACGGAATAATCGGAATAACCGAGCTTGCCCTCGTTACGACGGCTTTATTCACCGACACCCACGCTCCGGCAATTTTACCGGAAGCAGCGGAACCGTGCTTTTTGTTGATTTCGCGCCCGGCGCGTTCCAAGTCCTCTTTCGCTTTGCCGATTGTGCCGTTTTTGTAAATTGCCCACGATAGTTCCGGACCAATGTACGTATACGCCACCGTCCGCGCGTGCGGAGAAAGCAAATCTTCTTTGGCAAGGGCATCCATCCACAGTTCCCAGTCCTCGCCGCCCATGACTTTCACCGTATTGGCGATTTCTTCGGCAGTGGCAGGTTCAGCCCCGGACTCGCCGAAAGCGCCGCTCATCATATCCACGGTTTTTCCGGTAAAAGGTTTACCGATGGGCTTAATCACCGAGCGGTGCATTACTCCCGTTGCAGGATCAACGCGCACCGGAGAGGCAAGCGAATAGACCACAAGGTCAATCTTTGCCGGAATGCCCGCTTCCTGCGCGGCTTTCCGTATCGCTTGCGCGGTGTGCGCCTTCACCTCGTTCGAGTACGCGTCGCCGTCAAGCGTGATGGAAACAAGCCCTGCGTTGCGCGCTTCTTTGTCAAAGGCGAGATTGTTGTAGTAGCCGGGCGTTCCCGGCTTGGTGTCAGAGGCGGGCTTTTCCAGCGAAACCCCAACAGTCGCCGCGCCGTAGCCAAAAGCGGCGGTAATGCGGCTTGCAAGCCCGTAGCCAGTAGAGCAGCCCACCACCAATACCAGCTTCGGCACACCTTCTGGCGCATTCCGGCAGCAATCGCCGCATCCGCTCCCGCAACATCCGCCGCCCAGCGTTTCCAGCACATATTCAATCTGCCGCTCAACGACAGCCGCGCATCCAGCAGGATGACTATTCAGGCAGATATTATTCCGCACCATTGGTTTTATAACCATGTTTTCTCCTTAATTCGTACGTGGGTTTACAACCCCGCCATTGAGAGCGGGGTGTGATTAGCCGACCAGGCACATCCACTCGGCTTCGGCGGCAAGTTCATCGCCAACATAAGCTTTGCCACACTGCTTTATCATTTTCGGCGAAATGCGGAGATTTTCAATCTCCAAACGCACTTCATCGCCCGGGCGAACCTGGCGGCGGAATTTCACCTTGTCAACGGTGGCAAGAAAAAACAGAGCGTCGCCGTCCATCACTCCAAGCTTCCGCATTCCGGCTCCGCCCGCCTGCGCCATCGTTTCAACTAAAATGACGCCAGGTACAACCGGGTATTCGGGAAAATGCCCCTTGAAAAAAAACTCGCGCTCGGTAAATACGCGCCGCGCGATAACTTTTTCCTTACTCGCCTCGATAATCTCATCGATAAACAAAAACGGATCGCGGTGCGGCAAAAGACTTTCAATCTCTTTCATTATTTCCCCATTCTCCGCTTTTCAGCCAACATACTTCTTAAACGCCACTGCGCCGTTATGCCCGCCGAAACCCAGCGACATCGAAATCGCCGCGTTAATCGTGCCATATTGCGCTTTGTTCGGTACATAGTCCAGATCGCATTCGGGATCGGGATTATCAAGATTGATAGTCGGCGGGAAAAAGCCGTCCCGGATAGCGAGAATACAGGCGATGGCTTCCAGTGCGCCAGCGGCGGCAATGCAGTGGCCTGTCATACTCTTGGTGCTGGAAACTTTGAGCTTTTTCGCGTAATCCCCAAAGGCAAGTTTTATCATTTTTGTTTCTGTTGGATCGTTAATTTCAGTAGAAGTACCGTGAGCATTGTAATATTGAACATCTTCAGGTTTCATATCCGCATCGGCAATCGCCTGTTTAATAGCCGCGCAACCGCCTGAACCCGAAGGATCGGGGGCAGTTATGTGGTGTGCATCTGCGCTTGCGCCGTACCCGGCAAACTCGGCAATTATCCGCGCGCCGCGCTTCTTCGCGTGTTCCTCGCTTTCAAGAACAAGCACGCCCGCGCCTTCGCCCAAAACAAACCCGTCACGGTCGGCATCAAACGGCCGCGAAGCCTGCTCAGGTGTATCGCCGCGTTTTGTCGAAAGGGCTTTCAACATCTGGAAACCGCCGATCGCAAAGGGAATTACGCAAGCTTCAGTGCCGCCGGCAACAACCACATCGCAACGGCCAGCACGAATAAGATCGAGCGCTTGCCCCAGCGCGTCAGTGCCGGACGCGCACGCGGTAACCTGCGTAAACGCCGGGCCTTTCGTGCCGTACAACATAGAAACGTTGCCAGCAGCCTCGTTGGAAATCATCATCGGAACAGTGAGAGGCAGCATCCGTTTCGGACCCGCATCGAAGAGTTTCTTAAACGATTCGCCGACAACTTCAAACCCGCCAATCCCGTTTCCCAACACAACACCGGTTTTTTCAGGAACGCTTGTTACCTTACGGCGGCCGTCCGCGTCAGGCTCGCCGAGCAACTTCGCATCGGCAAGCGCATCCGCCGCCGCTGCCGCCGCGAACTGCGTAAAACGGCACATCTTGCGGGCTTCTTTTTTGTCCATCCAGCGGCTGGGGTCGAAATCTTTAATTTCACCAGCAATCGTTACATCAAACTCTGTTGTATCAAACGCAGTGATTTTGCCAATGCCGCTTTTCCCCGATTTCAGGGAGGCGCAGAACTCTTCCACCGACGTACCAATGGGGCTAATCACCCCCATTCCGGTAACAACTACCTTTCGCTTCATTTTCCTCTCCTATATAAACATACCGCCGTCAACGGCGATTACCTGCCCTGTAATGTAGGCTGACGCATCCGAAGCCAGAAAGCACACCAGTTCGGCGACATCTTCAGGCTGCCCCATTTTTTTAAGGGGAATCTGCTCCGCCATCTTCTCCCGCGCCTGTTCCGGAATAGCGGCGGTCATATCCGACTCAATAAAGCCCGGCGCGACAGCGTTGACCCGCACAGAGCGCGATGCGGTTTCCTTCGCCAAACTTTTGGTGATGCCGATAACGCCCGCTTTACTCGCCGCGTAGTTGATCTGCCCGGCGTTACCGTGAACGCCGATAACGCTCGCCATATTCACGATAGAACCCGCGCGCCGTCGAATCATATCGCGCCCAACGGTTCGGGCGATCAGAAAACTAGCCGTAAGGTTAATATCTAATACTTTTTGAAAATCTTCAAGTGTCATCCTGAAGGCAAGGTTGTCTTTGGTGATTCCCGCGTTGTTGACCAGTATATCAAACCCGCCTGATTCCTTGATTAAGCCGTCGATCAGCGCCTCCAGAGCGTTTAAGTTACTCAAATCGGCGCTCGCCCAATGCAAACGCCCGGCGGCAGCTGACTGCCGCTGTGCAAAATCATCCGGCTCTTTGGTGCTAACTCCCCAAACTTCCGCGCCGCGGGCAATAAGCATATCAGAAATCGCCTTGCCTATCCCGCGTGATGCGCCAGTTACCAGCGCTTTTTTTCCATTACATTGCATATTTTCCTCTTTTGTTTTTTGTCTTGTTGATTGATCGCTCGCTCAAAGCTTGTCGATATCCTCGACTTTTCCAGCGGCGAGGCACGGAAGCTCGCTGCCTGAATCTTTCCAAAGCCCCTGCAAAACCCTGCCGGGACCCACTTCCAACAGGCGGTCAATGCCGCCTAACGCTGCGATGCAGCGCAGTTCGTCGAGCCAGCGCACCGGGCTGGTGATTTGCGCCAGCGCCCGCTGTTTGGCTTCTTCCCCGCTGGAAACCTGCTTTCCTGAAACGTTGGAAAAAAGCGGAATCTTCGGGTTGTTGAATGTAACTTTATCGAGAAAGGGCTGAAACTGCGCCGCCGCACCCGCCAAAAGCGGCGTGTGAAAGGGGCAGTTAACTTGCAGGCGCACATAGCGGCGCGCGCCCTCTGCCAGAAAAAGCGGTTCCGCCGCAGTCAGCGCTTCAGCCGTTCCGCCAACCACCGTTTGCTTAGACGAGTTGATGTTCGCCGCGTACAGTTCTTTCACGGCGGCGTTGGTTTTTTTCCACTCGGCGATGAGCGCTTCCACCTTTTCCGGCTCAAGCCCCATCACCGCCGCCATGCCGGGAACATTTCCCCCGCCGGAAGAAGTGCCTCTGGCTTCCATTTCGTCAACCGCCGCCTGCATCGCCTTTCCGCGCTGGTTCACCAGGAAAAAACAATCCTCCGTAGTGATAACGCCGGCAACGGCTAAAGCGGCGTACTCGCCAAGGCTAAACCCCGCGCATCCGGCGGGGGCAACACCCTTTTCGGCAAGGTACGCAGCGGCGGCAAGATTCGTCACGGTGATCACTGGCTGGGAAACGTCGGTTCGTTTCAGGACATCGGCTTCCGACTGCACAAGCGCCTTCATGTCCTTGCCGCAGATTGCAGAGGCGCTGTCAAAAAGCGCCTTCACCGCCGCACTGCCTGATTCCAGAAAATCGAGCGCCATACCCGAATACTGAGCGCCCTGACCGGGAAATAAAAAGAAGGTTTTTCCTGCCATACACACCTCACGATTATTTGTTATGACAAAATATTAAATTTTGTCATAACACTATCATAACAAATTTCAGCAATTTGTCAAGAAGGATTTTTCATCTTTCTGCACATTGCTGACAAAATCTACCACACGAGAAGATTTGCGCCGTACGTTAGACCGCCGCCGAATCCCATTGTGATAAGAATGTCGCCTTTGGAAAGCTTTCCGCCGCGGTTCAGTTCGTCAAGCGCGATGGGGATGGACGCGGCAGAAGTGTTCGCATAGTTTTGTATATTGAGGAAGAATTTATCCTCGGGAAGTTTCAGGCGCTTCGTAGCAGCTTGAATAATCCGGGCATTTGCCTGATGGGGAATAATCCGCGCCACATCATCAAGGCTGATTCCTTCCATCGCCGCGATTTCGGGAATGGTTTCGGTTATCACTTTAACGGCGAAGTTGTACACCGCTTGCCCGTTCATCTCGATGTAGGGGCTTTTCTCGACAACTTCACCGGGCATAAAGGGGCTGCGCCCTGCGCCGCGTCGGCAGACCAAATGCACCGAACCTGCGCCGTCGGCTCGAAGGATTGACCTCAAAAGCCCGCGTTTGCCCGCTCCTTCCTGCGGAGCGTCGGTTTTCTCCACTATAACCGCGCCCGCTCCGTCGCCGAAAAGAACGCACGTTGAGCGGTCGCTCCAGTCGACAAACCGCGTGAGCGTTTCCGCGCCGATAAGCAAAACCCGGCGGCGGTTTCCCCCGCGCACCGAAAGAAGCCCGGCGGCGGTTTCAAGCCCGTAAATAAAACCCGTGCAGCCCGCCGAAATATCCATCGCGGAAGCTCGCCATGCGCCCAGTTTGTTCTGCACCAGGCACGCGGTGGATGGAATCACCAGATGGTCAGGCGTGGCAGTTGCCACGATAATCACATCCAGCGAAAGCGCCGCCTCTGCAATAGCGGCATCTGCCGCCGCACCGCTGTCAGCATCCACGCCGATCATCATTGCAAGAGCGTTCCGCGCCGCTTCCGCCGCCAGATCACTGGCCGCCACTTCACTGGCGGCGACGTGCCGAGCGCCGATGCCGGTATGAGAACGGATCCATTCATCGTTGGTATCCACGTCTTTCGCCAGCTCATCGTTGGTAAGGAGGCGGGGAGGGATTGCCCGGCCTGTCGCGATTACTTCAATTGCCATAAAAACCTCTATAATAAAATATTGTTACAAATTGACATAAACTGTTGTTTTGTCATAATAACACAAATTTCAGATATGTCAAGAGCCCGATGTATATAATTAGACATTATCCACTAGAGAAAGTTGCAGCTATGTGATACACTTCTGGTAATGAAAATTAATTTTTCAAAAACGTATGGTTCCTCTGCCGGATTTCGGGGCATGGTGTTTGCCGCGCTGATCTTTGTTGCCGCCGCCTTCCCGTCGTGGGCGCAAAAAAGTTCTCCCGACAGAACGTCGTGGTTTGCCCAAGGGTCTATCTTGGTTTTTCTGGAAAACAACGCTCTTGCTGGCGATCTGATGCCGATCCTCCCTTCGCTGGGGTTTGGCTTTTCCTTTCCCTTTGCTAGTACGCTCAGGTTTGAGCCCACGCTGGATCTGTACTCCACATATTACGGTTTCAGCGACGATCTTAACCGGCCTGTCCCCCTTGCCAATCAAAACCGGGTTGCACAGGTAACTGGCATTCTCTTTGGCTTTCAGGTAGTCAAGCCGTTTGCCCTTACACCCAAAACGACCATTCGAACATACGGCGGGCTTGCCACCGATATCCGCATTGTCTCCGTTGCCTCCGGCGTTAACGAGAAACGAATTTCTCTCGAAGAGGCAGACAGGCAGACTTCTTTAGTGCGGGAATATTTTTGGGGGCAGGGGCGCTGGCTTGTACCGCTTACCGGAATGGGCATGGATTTCACGCTGAACACAGGGTTGCGGATAGGCTTTGACATTAGGGTATGGATGCCAGCGTACCGTCTGTGGACTGGGGAAAAGCTTCCCACCGTTGAAGGCTGGCGTTTCGGCGTAGGGCTGCGTATCAACTTTGATTGATAGACGCAGTGCATTTCCTTCCATAATTACCGTTCGAGCGTTCCTGCGAGCCACGCGTCGATGATGTACCGCGAGACCGTGCCATAACCGGGAAGTGGCGGCAGCCTGTCGCGGGGAAACCACTGCGCGTCTGCGATTTCAACACCGTCAGGGGTGATTTCGCCGCCGTTATAGCGGGCGGAAAAACCCACCATGAGGGAATGCGGGAAAGACCAGGGCTGGGAACGGATATAGCGAATATCTTTTACGTCGATGTTTACTTCTTCTTTGATTTCCCGCGCAACGGTCGCC
>Ga0131853_10008669_pt1 | contig 18548 bp, 8 predicted proteins | sample TergutLab28metaG_FD_92764 | JGI IMG/M metagenome (GOLD analysis project Ga0131853, IMG submission 92764) | Labiotermes labralis P1 segment gut microbial communities from Petit-Saut dam, French Guiana - Lab288 P1 (version 2) (version 2) | ecosystem: Host-associated > Arthropoda: Insects >...
GTCAGCCTACACAACACAACAAGTACTCGCTAGCTCCTGAAGATGGACGTATTAACGTCTGAAACATGTTGAGCAATATATAATAAAGCAAGTGTCATCTAGCTGGTCAACCATTATTCAAACTTGAAGTCTATTGAGAAATTCAAGCATTAAAATTGGCTTTATTTGCTCTTATCCAGCGCCCTACACCAGTGCTCTCCTAATACAATATGTGACGCAAATTAAGATTTAGTCTCCTGCAAACAGTTTTTGGGCTACATAATTTTCTTCTTTAAAAGTGAAAAAGTTAGCTAGTTTGTGAAATTACCTTTTGCTCTGTGTGCGCTTGTATGTCCCCTTTTTTCAAATTTTGTGCAAGTAAATTCATTCAGCCACTATGCATCTATGGATCGAACATCTACCTAACAAGGACGTCATATCACCTAAACTGTGAGTTCGAGCTCCCTACAAACGAGGGTACACACCATCCACATACGATAAAAGGCCTCTGATACATCATGAGGTCCTCAATCCACGACCATAACATCATGGCACTTCCATAAAGTACACTAACACCAGTCACATGTATACAACATAGATCCACGTGTTCACCAAGATTATATGTTCTTCACCTGTATTTTAACCATTTTTAACATATATTTTAGAACTAACTTATTGTAATACCACGGGATCACGTAGGTAACTACTTCAGAAGTACCTTGTGTGTTTCAAATTTTATAAGCCTGAGGATGACCCCAAGAAGTTGAAACATGTAGCTACATTAATTGTTTATAACTCAAATTTACATCACATTTTTGTGTAAGACGGACAATAAACAAAACTGCATTGTAATTAGTAATGCAGCAGTCTGTATAACTACACAAAACGTAAAAATTAAATTTTATCTATACTTCAACTTTCTTTATAATTTTTTCTTAAGTTACACTTAGGGTGACACAAGGTAAAATTACGTTTTGTACCATGATGGCTTCACCTTCTCTCATAAATATCATCAGCAGAGATAAAGAGAATAAAATGCTAAGATTAAACCATACATCTCTGTTTCTAGGTATACTGTAGTAGTGTAGATTTGTAGAAACGTTCACACACATACCTTGTTCACCACAAAAATTACAATCAAACAACAATCCAAGGCACATCATTTCCTTTACCTCAAATGCAAAGAATGACTTTGTTCAGGTCTCAGGTATTTAATGCTGGGCAGATAAATATCAGGAACATTCAGGTTTAAGCCAGCACCTATTTCTGTGCCGAACGCCGCAGGCTCTAAAGAAGTGCTGTAGCTGGTTAGTGGAGAGTCCATCCATTTAACCAAAGATTTGCTCCAAAGAACTTCTCTCACCTGCAACCACAGCTCTCAGTATAAACACATCAAGGCTTTCAGATAGGACGCTAAACCCATTAGCATACTCTCAATCCCCGTTGATTATTATAAGGCGCTCTATTAGCATTAAAATTATGCGTTCGGACTCAGGAATTGTTTACAATATGAAACACGTGCTTGAGCTTTGCACCAGTTTTCTACTTGAGTTAGCTCTTTGGCTGGTTGGTTTGTTGGTTGGTTGGTTGAATGGTTAGTTGGTTAGTTAATTGGTTTCGTTGGTTTGTTTCGTTGGTTGGTTGGTGGTGAATGATCAATTTTAGGTAGTTTGGTTGGTCGAAAGGTCAACCAGTCAGTCGTTCGTGGCCGGTTGGTCGTTTGATCGGTCGTTCTTTCGGTGGATCTGAGGTTAGCGTGGGTCTTGTTTTGAGTCCTGACAGCACAACGCTACAAATGCCAGATTGTTGGATTAACGGGTGTTGTGAGAAGTTCTCCGGCTAAGTGACCGAGATGAGGTTGGAAGGAATTCTCGTGGTCAAATGTCGTCCACCTTATAATCACGTGTCTAGAGCTGGAGTTTCGTGATCATTTATATACACTTTAGTCAATGTGTTAGGTGAGAGGCACGACCCTCATAAGGGCCACCTTGTTGCAGGGTTTAGGTGCCCTTTTTGGGGGGGAGGGGAGATGTGTCGAATGACAGGCTGGATGAGCCGTAGAAATGATTCTGGCGAGTTACCCACTAGTATTATTTGAGCCATGCACTGCTAAGCAGCTGTAAAAGTTATAAGCTAGTACAGGTGAAAAAATTTCTGCCGTCCGTAACTTTGCTAGCGCATTAGCTCTGTTATTTTCCTGGATTTTAAATCGATGACAAATTTACAGCAAAGCATTGAATATGCGAACAATTTATATGCTTTCCACGTCATACACAACACACACTCCAGCAGGTCTACTGAGGGCATAACTCAGCAGCAGATATGCAGTAAATCGTATTCCATGTCAAAAAAATCGAAATATATTGTATTTTTTCAATCCATCACGCTCAGTAATATTACTTAGATCGTCAACTTACTCTTCGGCCTCACATGACACGTGATAGATAAAACATTCTGTCTTCATCATAACAAGACAATGTACGTGTAACATAACACTGAGGCGCCTTTTCTTGACAACTGTTGCCGTGGAACAGTAAGAAGTATTACATATTCTGAGTATGTGTCTCAAGCCTTAGTCACCCAGCATGAAAAGTGCATGCTCCGTGATATATGGCCATTTATAGCCTCTCCGTCCTCAGCTGGGATAGCGCAGTCGGTATAGCGACTCGCTACTGCTTGGATGGTCCGGGGATCGAATGCCGGTGGGGACGAGATTTTCCGCACTCATTCTGACCGGCCCTTGGGCCCACTCAGCCTCCTACACAATGAGTACTGAGGTTTTCACGGGGGTAAAGCGGCCAGGGAGAGGAGTTAAACACCCACCTCCTTCTAGCGCCGAGGTTGAAGAAAGAATAGAGCTATGCCTCTATTCCCTTTCTGGGACTTCGTGGCCTGTTCTTGGGAAAATTTTACCTTTACCTAGCCTCTCCTGCTTTAGAGCATTTTTTTTTACATTATCTCATTTTCGGAGAGAAAAAATCTTACTGAACACAAAATGTGTGTTTTGATTTTCTGTTCAACATTTGTCCGAAACATTTGTCATTCTAAGAAGAATTAAGCGAGATATTTTCATAAACATATTTGGGTCTTCATGTAAAGTACCCTTCTTCTTGTCAGATTTTAATGAAACCTGAAATTCCTTCACATATTGTCGAAAAATAACCATTAACAGCTTTCATGAAATTCCATCCCTTGGGATCCGAGCAATTCCATGCGGACAGAAGGGTCAGGACGGAACTGCAGTTCCGTCCTGATCCTGCTCGCCAGCTGTCATCAAACCTGTATGACATACACTCCTGATGATGGACGGAGGAACCGTCCGAAACATGTAGAGTTTTATTCCAAAAATAAATTTGAGAAATTAGTGCATCTAGTTGGTTTTATTATAAGAATTTATCATGATGCTGCACGGTCACCTGAATGTCAAATATGACCGCTGGCATTTACGCTGTTCTATGTGGTCAGTCGGAAGAACGGACGCGCAGACATGATGAGACTAGTAGTCGTTATTCGCAACTGCTTTGCAGAGACACCTAAGAGCTGTTAACACAATTTTTGAAACTAATATCCTTGCTTTATTCTTTCCACTCCTCAAAGAGTTCCTTTTGTTGTACTCAGAGCTGGCTTCTTGTTTGTATCCTTTACTTGAAAACCTATTCTCTCCCATTCTAACCTGTTTCTCTCTCTTTTACCCTTAACACAGTACCACCCCAGGTGTAATTTTGAAACTCCTCTAGTCCCGCCCGATATTTGCACATCAGGGCACCTATATTGTTCCGCAACATTCCCTCTTCCATCCAACCCCCATACCACTTACCGGCAGGTTAGCCCCTTTTCTCCTTTCCCCCCTTCCCGCTTTGCTCTGCATATTAAAAAGTTTGGGATCGATTCACAGGGATTAGTGATTGAGCCGTGTTAATACCAAGCTACGAGCCTTTGTACCCTGTATTAAATTTCGCGCGAAGATTGATCGGACGATGTAGACACATACACACGGGGAAGGATTATTAAAACATGGGCAAAAGGGAAGCCAGAGAGAGATATTGGATAAAACAATTGGGAGAGAGTGAGACGGAATAAAACGGTTTTAGAAAGGTGAAAAGAAAAAGAACTGAGAAAGACGCGTAGCTAAATAGGATGTCATTGAAACTTCCTGCGACACAGAACCTGTACTGAAATTACATGTCACTTTTTCTCGACTTACTTTGAATATCTATGGTTAACTTAAACATTTAAAAATTATTAGGGTTACATGCACGTGCGTTCTATGTGACAGCGATTACATCTCTCTTTTGTTGAATTACTTTGCAGTATTCTAAGCAAAATTGTTTTTGACATTTTTATTTGTAATCACAGTAACAATTAAACATTTTATTATCCAACAAATGCACAGTATATAATATGTAGATAGAATTAAAATTATAAAATATTTAAAAGTGCTCCAACACGTTTCGGAACACAGAGGATCCATCATCAGGGAGCCTTGTACAGTGCTTGGCTTGGCTCCCTGATGATGGATCCTCTGTGATCCGAAACATGTTGGGGCACTTTTAAATATTTTATAATTTTAGTTGTATCTACATATTATATATTGTGCATTAGTTGTATATAGTGTTTCATTATCATTGATGGACGGTGCAAACATGAAGAAAGTAACAATTACTTATTTCTATGAAAATTCCTGAATCAGAAGCATGAGGGAATTCCAGTTACACTACATATCACGGTCACTGTTCCAGCAGAAGTTTTTTTAATGTTTACAACTCGCACAATTTAGGGACACGAGTCCACAGTGGAGAATTAAAAAAAATTGAAGTTTAACAGGTTGTTGTGTTATAAGGTGTTGTAGCTGAACAACTTTGTTACCTTTGTTGATCAAGCAAAACGACTGCTAGCTCTCAATTACAGGCGGTTCGAAGCCATCCGTCATAAAACTCACAGTAGAGGTTCATTCAAGAAACCTGTAGTGAATGTCGGAAGGTCATTGCTCCAGAAAATTTTAGTTTCGGATACCCTGTGAACAACCGAAAAAAGAAATAATCTGTTTGGCTGATTCCTGAAATACAGGGGCAACATGAATTACTCATAATGTGACGTAGGGTGAAGGGCAATTGCCTGACACAAGCAAATCTTGACCCCAAGGTAAAAAAAAAACCAAACTAACAAAATAATTTTCTGGCCTGACCAACGGGAGACATTCGCATTCAAGTATGTGAGATTGCGTAAGCGAGGTTGATCGTAGTGACGTTACCCAGCGCACAGATTAATAGCTCTGGAGTGAAGTGACTCTCGGTTTCTAGCGTATGAGATTTGAGTACGAGTGAAAGAAGGAGGTCGAAAATTCGACATTAGATTACCTGGACAAGTGCAGACTTTTACTTCAGAAGTAAAAAATTCAGCTTTACAAAGACGAAGAATTGAAGAGGCAGAAATGAAGTTACTGAGACTTCTGGCAGGCTACACCCTTTATGACCACAAAACAAATGATTACATAAGCCGCGAACTACGGATTACAGGCATACTAGACAAGTTAGATGAATACAGACGGAACTGGCTTCCACACTTGCAAAGAATGCCACAAACCGAATCCCTTTGAAATCATACCTCTATAGACCACAAGGAAGGAGAACAATTGGAAGACCGAAGAAGCGTTAGCACGAGCAGCTGTAACTCTGGAGACGGAAAGGATCAAAGGGTTAAATCCTTGATGTTTATGATGATGATGATGAAGTAAAAAATTAAATAAAAAAATAATGACTTTGTAAGACTCGATGGATCCCACCTCTATCCCGCAAGAAGTCTCACCTACTATACTTGGCGAGTCAGGGCATAAAATGTACGTAAGTTGAGCGTGTGCAGTGTGGTGGTGCGTAATACTATAGCCTCACCTATCCAACAGTCATCCTCAACTTCTCGTGATAAAACTTGTTCCCACAAACGAGACAGTGAAGACCGAATCACAGCGGTATAATTGTTTAATTAGGAATGGAGGAAATATCGTCCCAAAATATAACTGTCCAGAGGCTAAATGTAGCATTCCTACCACTGGACTTGCCCTGTTCTGGACTTATAACCCATTCAGGGGAAATTCCAACTACTGGCAAGTCTCATCAGATATTATCAAGTATGTAAATTTTTATATAAGGCAAAAAAAATTTAAACACATAGAATTTTCAATTCACAAGATGTTGGTAACATTTTGATGTTCAGAGGACCGTGCATTGTGATATATTCTTCTTATAAAACCAATTAGATGCACAAATTTCTCAAATTTATTTTTGGAATAAATCTCTGCATTTTTCGGACAGTTCCTCCGTCCATCATGAGGAGTTCTGGACTGCACACACAACAATGGTATATGTCATACAGGTTTTCTGACAGCTTGTGAGCGGGATCCCGCCTAAGCATCATCCGATGAAAATGTGTGTGTGAGTGTTAAAACTTTCACTTGTTTGTAAATCCTGCGACATTTAAAGGGCAGTAGTTTTCCGGTTACCTTTAGACAACAGGCCGGATAAGACCCAGTATATTAGTCTGGACAAGGTGGGGTATAGAAGAATTTCTGACCACGTGTGCCATAGAACACAGAGACACGTATTGATACTAGCCGTTGTACACGTGTGCATTTATAAAATAATTAATAACTGTTGTTCAACCATTCATTGATATAATATTAAAATCGTAAAATGTGGACAGATAGCTATGAAAGGAAGCCATTAATTGTGTTTCCTGTTTTTATGAAGAATAACAGACTCTTCCAGGAAATGTGCAAATGGGTATTGAACCGATCAAAAGAGATAGGAAAAGCAAACACCTTTCTCCAGAATTCTCGTATTTCTCATCTCTTTTATTACAACTGAAATCGACTGTAAAATACATAATATTTGTTTTGTTAAAAATAATTCTGTCACACATTTTAGTATTTAAATGCTGCTACTGCAATCTTCATGTTTGCACCGTGCGTCAGTGACATTCAAACACTTTATTATCCAACTGATGCACTAATATATAATTCGTAGATATAATTAAAATTTTAAAAATATTTTAAAATTGCTCCGACACGTTTCGGATCACAGAGGATCCATCATCAGGGAGCTTTGTACAGTGATTGGCTAAAATTATTTAAAAAAAACTCTATTTTTCCGTTGACTTGGACATGGTCGGTCAGATTATGCTGCCATAACACCGAATAAGTTCATGTCAACGGACACGATAGAACCATTACTGTAATTTTAGCCAAGCACTGTACAAAGCTCCCTGGTGATGTACCCTCTGTGATCCGAAACACGTCGGAGCAATTTTAAAATATTTTATAATTTTAATTGTATCTACGAATTATATACTAGTGCATCAGTTGGATAATAAAGAGTTGGCTGATACTGCACTAAACTTTTATATGCGCAATTTAATGTTATTCTTTAAGGTAAGCGTGAACTTTGGGTAAAAGATTTTCGCTCCCCCACTCTCAGCTGTCATCCATCCCGCCGTAAGTAATCGAAATGAATAATGAGGAAAATTGTCTTCTGGAGTGTGACATCTTGTTATCTGTTGATACATGAAGGTCTACGTAACGACGTTTAGGAAAAGCTTGCTACCTTCTTCATCAAAATAGGTGGAAACCGCGACGATGGAGCCACTAAATACTTCTGAAAAATCGGTACATATCTACCAGACCAAACTACGCACATTCCAGAGTCGTAAGAATGACAGATGTCACAAAGCAGTTCCTGCGTCGCGCGGCGTCAGCCGTACGTAAAGACGTAAAGTTGACGTTCTCACTGTTTAAGTCATGACGGCATGTCGAACAGCAGAGGCATGCCTATAGCTCCGTTCATTTGCGGCCCTCTGATGGTATGGAGGTCAGCGGTCAGACTCACGCAGCTGTCGCTTTACTCCCTAAGGAAAGAAGTCCTGTACTCATCGTATAGGAGGCTGGGTGGATCCCGAAATAATGTGGACATTTAGAGAAACGTCCTGCCACTGCGGCAGGTCGAGCCACGACTTCTCGGCCTTCCGTTCCGAAGCGTAGCCGCTCGTATGTAGGCTTGTCTCTTTTAGTCTGGTTTTTGCAAGTACTACCGCCATCATATAATCGCTCCGCCATTATGTTGTACATCAGCATGCTATTATAATGGCTGTTCTTATATGCCCCCTTACTTAGTGTACTTGTCTTTGAGTTAACTAGATGCCAGCATAATATAGGTCTAAAGATTTACTAGGGAGGAAATCCTATACTAAGAAATACGGCGGTACACTATTCCTTTGCAACTCCCCCCTCACCCCGCTTTACTTTCTCATACTCTCTCCCTTAACTGTACAAGAGGCAAACTTCATCTTAACACTTTCAATATAATATCTGTTTCAATAACATCGTTCACGCTTCCGTAAGGACACATATTAATCTGATGAATGACTGAACCGAATCGTGATATGCTCTCTTGTCTCTACACCCAATCGTAGTGCAGAAAGCTTACTTAATCTTAGTGCTTCCCATTCATTACCTTAATTTGTTGTGGGCAGGAATACATTAGCCGTTATAGCTACTAGCTACGGGTTAGATGGTCCGGGGATCGAATCTCGGTGGTAGGCGAGATTTTCCGCACCCTTCCAGACTGACTCTGGGATCCACCCAACTTCTTGTACAGCGGGTGCCAGGTGTCTTTCCCTGGGGTAAAGCGGCCGGGGCGTGGCTTTGACTACCCACCACGTCTAGGGCTGATGTTAAGAAAGGTTAAAGAAAGGTTAAAGAAAGGGTAAACCCTTAACTCTACTTCCCGTCTGAGCCTTATGTCCTGTTCTACGGTTAACTTTACCCTTTCATTAACTTGTTAGTGTCTGAGTGCTAAGCCACAGCACAGGAAGCATTTTTAAAGAACCACGAATAGATAGCTTTAACTACCTCGAGATAAAGGAAGCGTTTCTTTCCCTAGACATTTCAAACCAAATCATATTTAAGAGAAGTATCTAGTCTGAGACATGAAAAGGATTGAATTTCAAACAATAACACATCGTTCAACGCAATCCTTCATGCAGCGTTTTTATTTTCACTCGTAAAAATTGGGTAATTATTCCGAAAGACGCAAGAATAGCCGCGATACACATGGCGATCCAGTGCGGTAATATGTCAATCTGACTCTCATGTTCATAAAACTACATCTTCATTCCCACATATACTTTCACGGCATGTACAGAGACAAAATTACTTTCACATCATATATCTTTGGAATTATTTAAAAACGAATATATTTAATGGCATAGTATCTGAAGAGGACCAATCTTTTTCGAAATGGATCGCGACACAGTGTTTGTTAACTTCCAGCACTTGGTCGTTCCTGGTGTGATCACTAACGTTTGCATGCCTGCATGGGCATCGTTATACAAGGCGATCACTATTCACTGCTTCACACACGTCCCTAAGAACAAGAGTGTTCCATGTCATTTCAGTCTGATCCTTCTAAAAGTGTTCATTTTATTGAAGTATTGAAAAGTATTTACTTGGGCGTAAATGTCACATCGTACTGAGAGAATGTAAAACGTTCCTCTGTTCTGGGGTACATAGGGATTCTGAATGATAGCTTTGCAGGTATTTAACCCCTAGATATCGCGATATTCAGTTCGGGTAGATACAAATCTACTGCTTGAGGAAGTATCTATTTGAAAATACTGCGCATTAATTAGTTATGAATATCAATTTTGAAGATTATATTTAACATTCAAGGAATTACAGTAAAATTTTCACAAAATACTAGCCCAAGGCGCGCTTGCAAATTTGTGAAAACGACGAAGAGCTTCTTCATGAGTCCCTTTCCGTCCTTCTGTTCGCCTGTATCATCTTGGTTCTCGCTGGAATTTTTTTCATGCGACACGTTGGGGGGGGGGGGTTGTGGTGGCGACCCCATTAAGATCTGCCGAAAGAATTAAAGTTGTTTATAGTCAGACAAAAATAAAACCAAAATATGCCTATGTAACGCACCAATAAATTTTTCCCGGATGAAGAAAAGTTCCTGATAAAATTTTTAGAGAAAATCAAAACACATTTCATATCAGATTCTTCCAAAAAGAAAGCCCTATGTGAAATCATTACAAAAATTATGGTACAACCGAAAACGATATGGCTCAAACAATATTACATTTCTATGCCAGGTAATTAAAATAAAGATAAATAACGAAATAATAATTCTCACCGCGATAAGTGGGTCCCTGTAACCACGGCATGGCACGTCCTAAGGTTGCGGATGGAGGAACGGTCTCCAATATGGAGGGTAGATGGGAATTAATTAAATAGGTAGTTTCAGAGAGGCGATAAGGGGTTGTCCTCCAGCTTGGGAGTTGGGCGAGGTGCTGGCAACTCCTCACCTTAAAAATTGGTTTCGTTACGAAACAGGAACATGTACCTCGGACTTTTGTAAGACCTAAACAATGGAAAAGGGACATGAGATTCGGTACCTGGAATGTTGAGAACCTGTAAAGTTCAGGTTCACTGACAACAGTAGCCAGGGAATTAGCAAGGTATAAATTAGATTTAGTGGGTGTGCATGTGCAGAAGATTAGGTGGGTCAAATGGGGCACAGTAAGAGCAGGGGATTATAATTTTTATTTGGAAAAAGAAACGAAAATCATCGTTTGGGAACACAATATTATTTAACACCACAGAATAGTGTCAGCAGTTAAGAGAGCAGAGTTTGTCTGTGATAGGATGTTATATATAGTTCTGAGATGTCGCCGGTGTAATATAATTTTTTTTAATGTGCATACACCAAGTGAGGAGAAAATTGATGATTCAAAAGGCAGTTTTATGAGGTTTTAGAGAAGGGTTTCAACCATTCTCCTAAGCAGCACATGGAAATTCTGTTAGGAGATTTCAGTTCAAAAGTGAGAGAGAGAGAACATTTTCAAACCGACAATTTGGAAAGAGAGCCTACATCAGGATAATAATGATAATGGTGTTAGCATAGTAAACTTTGTAACATAAAAAAAATCTAGTTGTTAGGAGAAAGACGTTCCCTCTAGGTCTGTACGAATTTAAGCAGCATGAAGAATGGTCTGATGAAGAATGTTTACGTTATTTAGATCAAAGGAAGCATGCTAAAATTCGGTGAGTACTGGGTCCAAAACAAAACAATGTAGATAATCTGCAAAATGTAAGACGAGAAGGTAGTAGACATTTCAGGAATATAAAGAAGGCATGTCTGAAAGATAAAATTGATGAACTTGAAACTAACAGTAAGATAAAAAATACCAGAGACATGTTGAGCGGCATCAATTATTTGAAGAAGGGTTTTGCCAGCCTGGAACTAATAGTATGGGATGAGAAGGGCGCTTTGGTAAAGAATTCCACAGTATTTTGGCTAGGTGGAGGAACCATTTCTCTCAACTATTCAATGTACATAGCATTAGTGATGTTAGGCAGACATACATGCACACACCAGAACCACTAGTGCCTGAGCCGAGTGCCTTTGAAGTTGAGTTGGCTGTTGAAACGCTAAAAAGACACAAATCACACGAATTGATCAAATTCCAAAAGAATTGATTAAAGCAGGGGATAGAACAATTCGATCTGAGATCTATAAAAGTATTAATTCGATTTGGAATAGGGAGGAAATGCCTAAGGAGTGGAAGGAGTCGATCATTTTCAACCACTGATTATATTCTGCATTCGTCAAATACTTGAGAAACAATAGGGACACAATGAAACAGTGCTTCAGCTTATAAAAGACTTCAAGAAAGGTCTTGTATAATATTCTCAGCGAGTTTGGTAACTCCACAAAACACATAAGGCTAATAAAAATATGTCTGAATGAAATGTACAGCAGAGTTCGTGTAGGCAAGCATTTGTCTGACGTGTTTCCTTTTAGTAATATTTCGAAACAAGGAGATTCTTTATCGCCATTTATTTTCAAATTAGCTTTAGAATATGTCATTGGGGGGGGGGGTCAGGTAAAAGAGGATGGCTTGAAATTAAATGGTAAACTTCAGCTTTTGGTTAATGCTGATGATGCTAATATACTGGATGGAAGCCTACATATTATATAGAAAAACACAGAAGCTCTGTTGGTCGCAAGTAAGGAGATTGGTCTAGAAGTGAGTGCTGATAAAACTAAGTACATGATCATGTCTCGAGTTCAGACTGCAGGAAGAAATCACGGTATAAAATTTGATAACAATTCCTTTAAAAAGTGGAAGATTTCAAATACTTTGGAACAACATTAACAAATGAAATTCTATTCAGGAAGAAATTAAGAGCAGACTGCAATCAGAGAATACATGCCTTCATTCGGTGCAGAATCTTTTGTATTCCGGTTCTCTATCCAAAAATGTAAAGACTAAGGTATACAAAACTATAATTTTACCTGTTGTTTTGTATGGGTGTGAAACATGGTGGCTCACATAGAGGGAGGAAAGTAAGCTGAGTGTGTTTGAGAGTAGCGTTTTGACGATAATATTTGGGTATAAGAGGGACGAGGTAAGGGTTGAATGGAGAAAACTACATAATAAGGAGTTTAATGATCTTTACTCCTCACCAAATATAATTCAGGTTATCAAATCGAGAAGAATGAGATAGGCAGGGGATCGAAACACGTACGGGGGAGAGGAGAGGTGCACACAAAGTTTTGGTGGTGAAACCCGAGAGAAAGAGACCTCTTTGAAGACTTGGGCGTAAATGGGAGGAGAATATTAAGATGGATCTTCAAGAAGTGGGATATGAGGGCATGAAATGTATTGATCTGGCTCAGGATAGGGGCTTGTGGCAGGAACTTGTGAATGAAGTAAGGTTTCTTCGGTTTCCATATATTGCTGAGCATTTCTTGAGTAGCTGAAAACCGGTTACATTCTCAAGACGGACTCTGAACCATGGAGTAAGTAAGTAACAATAATTCTTATTTATATCTTTCGACCGGATGGAACCTTGAGGTAGAACTGTTTGTCTCACGTGGTATAAATAAGACAAAATACTTGCATAATTCCGAAGGCTCCAAATAGTCTTACGTTATGTGTACATATCCTTACCTGTTATTTAAATTTACAGCATATAGATTACTGCTCCACATGAAATTTATAACACACACACACACACACACACACACACACACACTTATGTATATATTCTGTGCTTGTAGGCGAGTCGTGATATTTGAAATAACATACAATTCTAAACGATCAAGTTTAAAATGGGTTTACTATACAAAATATAGAACAAGTCACAATTCGTCCAAATTTAGAGATCGATCTGAATTTGGGTTAAGATCGCCGGGAATCCTGTAAGTCTTAACTTTTATATTCAATCACAACTAAAACATTCAACTGTTAATATCAACAATTCCGCACGGATACTGGAATTGCACGACTTCCATCCTGCTGATACTCTGCCAAGTCCACTACCAAATAAGTTACCGTCCTCCATTCCGAACGCTTTATTCTCTGTCCAAGTGTATTAATTATATGTACGAGGGGCCACCTTCAGAGTGCGGATATTTACTCTACACTTTCACTGTCAACTATGTGGCATTTTAGTAACTGAACAACTTAATGCACACATTCTTGTTTTATAATAAGTTTATTATATTCATCTACATGTTTCGAGCAATATCTGCTCATCATCAGGTGGTCGAAACTGTATTATACAGCATCTGGTATCATCACACCTGTAGGTGGCCGTCCCGTTCACAGGTTGAGAGACGACTCAACCTGTGCACGGGACGGCCACCTACAGGTTTGATGATATCAGATGCTGTATAATACAGTTTCGACCTCCTGATGATGAGCACATATTGCTCGAAACATGTAGAGGAATATAATAAACTTCTTATAAAACAAGAATTTGTGCATTAAGTTGGTAAATTACTAAGATTATCCTGAGATGCACGATCAGCAAAACATAAAAAGTGGTGCCTGAAATTAACACAATTCTCACTCTCTCCATCTTTTCTTCAGGCCTGAAAACGATAAGAAGGAAGTCGATGTCATTTAAATTCTGTAAAGGATACTGTTATAGGTCTCGGCTCTTTTATTTATTATCATTCCTGGGCCATAATTTCCACGTACCTTATCGAGTAACACCCTGGAGATTATCAAGTTGATTAAACGTCCTTAAATAAAACAGGAATTAACACGTGTTGAAACTTAGTGATCATATCAGTGGAACTTAAAATACGTATTTGAAGTAGCAGATATATATTTTACGAATACATATGCCAGACACATTTCGCCTGTGATAACCTGGTTAAATACCACATGGTAACAGTACAAGTTAAATTATACGCCTACGTTAGTTCTGCCTTAAAGTTAAGATCGACATTAGAGCCAGATATTTCCCATACTGGACACTTGTTACAGGAAAAGACTTTTAGTAACATTTGATTTGTAGGCCATTTAACACATTCAGCCCCGTCGCTTACTAACACTTCTATAAACCGCCATGTGCATGCAATACATAAATGTAACTTAAACACAGAAAGTAAAATCGTTTTCGAACGCAGATACATTGAGGTATGCCAGAAGAGCAACAGATAAAAATTTATTTTTGGCTTCGTTAATAACAGATAAAACTTGGTAAATCCTTCTACCATTCAATTCAAAATTAATTTCTCCCCCTCTTCCATATTCATATCTGAAGATTATAACAAAACTATAAATTTGGGTTTTACGTGGTCACTCATATCCATTTAAGAACAACGTTTGAGATGATTTAAGAAAAAATCATTGCTGATGAGAATATTTTGGTTTATCAGAGAGAAAATAAGCACAGAAATGTGAGAAATGCACGATGAAAATCATTATAATGTGTAATGTTTTACAAAATATCATTAGCCTGATGAAACACATCCCGTTGTGTTTGTAAACTCATAAAATATAATAGAATTTCTGTCAAAATACAGCAAATATTTTTCCACTCCAAATTGCCAATTGGAGTGGAAAAATTTATGTAGTGTTTGGACTGAAGATCTATTATCTATGTATTAAATATTATTGGAATTTTGAAAGCAGGGGATTGTGAGTGACGGAACATAAATCACTGACGGGAAAATAAGAAATGCAAAGAAAATAATTGATGAAAATTTGTTTGTAAGAGATTACTTGTAAGACCGAGGCGTACAAGGGAAAATAATGTGAAGGTGTATTTTAAGATAGGTGGATATGAGTGACTGAAGTGAAATCATTCAATTGTTGATATAATTCTGTGATTATCTGTTGTGTGAAACGAATAATGAACTTCCAAATTGCGAGCTTTTAGGTTACCAGAGCAAATTTGTACAACACTCAAGACTTGCGGGATGTTACGTCATGTCTCGTGGCATGACTAGTCTCCTTGGACTGCTTGAACCTGAAGATGAAGGCACATTTATCCTTCGAAATGTCAATAACTATTTACCATTGGAAGGGCGTAATATCACGTTACGCTATAGCCTTAATCGTGCTAGTTCCAGAAAAAAAAATATAATTTCTGGAATGGCTCTGAAATTATGAGATTCAAAACCAGAAGCGTGTATCATACAGTCAGTTATTTACGATTAAAGAGATTTTTTCGTATGATAAACTAGAATGGGCATGGAAGGATGTAGCTACGAACTTAGTGAAGGTAGGCGTACTAGCATCACAACATTTGCCCGGCCAGAACTGAGGCATGCATTCGGAACAACTATTTTCGGAATCCAATTCTGAGAGCTGTGGTTTTCTTGTCTGTGTATGAAATTGGATCAGTAAGTGTAATTAAACACGCAAAATGAGCATGCTTCTGAACACGATCATAAACTTCAAGCATTCACAAACAGAAAGACATTGCGTGAAGCGGTGAACATCTCTTTGCTTCTCAATAGGGACTTAGCTTCTTGAATTAATTAGTCTTATAACCCCCACCATCGAAACTAAATGGTAAACACTCTTGTAATAAGGAAGGTAAAGGACTTGTAGCCCTTTAAATACTGGCTGGCTGGATGGTTGCACAAAGGCGTGCTCCTCAACCAAACAGCATGTTCTAGGCATCGAGCCTTGCTTGGGGTCTTGGTCAGATTGTGGCACCAAGGTATTTTGTCTTTCTTATGTAACAGAAGAACAGGGTTTCTAATTCCTTGCAGGTGCACACCGTGCTACAAGTTAAGTGGAATCACTGATTCAAGTCACGATCTCCTGAACCCTATTAGAGCAACCATTAAAACATCAGTGCATATTTCAGGTGCTAGCTCCGATCTTTCAGCAATTCGGACGTTGTCCGGGACCCTCCTGCTACTGCTGTTTACGAATCCTTTGACGTGGCCTGTTTATAAGCACAGTGGTGACAACTGTGATTTTGTGAAACAGTAGGTTTCTCTGCTGTCTTTAATTCTTGGAGCATTGTACACCCTGTGCTCTTGTTAGCGTTCTGGGCCTCACACTTGCGACAGTTCCGTGTAGTGACCCTTTCCTCTTTCCCGGGGAATTCTGGCAACCTGAGGTACTCTTTGTCCGCTGCTCCCTGACAGGCGAAAGAGCATTGCTTTATTTGAATATCTACAGTCTTCATTCGCCTTTACTTCCCCTAAGATTAGTGTTACAATGTAGATGGTTATAGAGCAAATGTAGCATGTTACTCACTGCAGAAAGTCGAAGAACCATGACAGAATCCTCTTGTTCCATTGCCACTGTGTCTACCCCAAATGTCGAAAAATAATAATAATCTGGCATCGAACATGGGCCACCGCGATAAGAGACCGGCCATCAGTTGCCTCAGAAACTAAAGGACTTTGGCATTCGCTCACCCAAATTATAGAATACAGTTTCCATCCCACCTCGCAGAAAACATAATTCCGTTCCGTTAAAGGAAGAAATCGGTTAATAAAGAACTCCACGAATAAGAGGCCTCCTTGGGAATCTCACAGTTACACAGGCAGATGAAAAATTACTTGGATATTGTAAAATAAAACTGCCCATTGCTTTGCTTCAAAGAACCTGTCACTTGTCCACTGCCCTGAAGCAGGTGAACATAGATTGTCCAATAATATCCTATTTATATAATATTAATTTTAACACAGTATATTTTATCATCCCTGAATACGGCAGCTTCATGACGTAGGAAGCCTGTATTTATTTTGACACTCCGTGACAGCTGCAGTGGTCACTATCGCGAGCACAGAACGCCATATATTATTGTGACCACCATACAAAACACGCAAACACGCAGCGTAAAAGAATCAAGGGTTTCCTAATGTTATGACAGGCAGCGTATGGAGAACTACTGGGTATTAAAAATGTTAATGTATCCTTTATTTAACATTTAATAACACCGTCTGAACTGATGGTACCCTTTCATCATACCATAAGTAATGACGAAGGCTTGAATTTCTACCTGTAATTAAACACCAAGCCTTAAAATTTAAAATTGGTAAAAGCCACACATTCTCATTCTCGCCATTAAAAAGGCAGATCTAACGAATCGCATTTTTTCAGTGTAACAAAAAGCAATTTCATTTTAATCAAATAAATTGCCCTCATATGTACGCTACATGTTTCGGCCTGTACTTATGCCATCCTCAGGCATATCAACGTGGGCCGGGATAGCTCAGTCGGTATAGCGAATGGCTACGGGCTGGACGGTGCGGGGATCGAATCCCGGTGGGGCGAGATTTTCCGCACCTGTCCAGACCAGCCCTGGGACCCACCCAGTCTCCTGTACAGTGGGTACCGGGTCTTTCCCGGGGTTAAAGAGCGGCCGGGGCGTGATGCTTCTATTGCCGTGGTCAAGAAAGAGTAGATCTATACCTCTACTCCCCTTATGGGTCGTACGGCCTGTGCAGAGGCTCAGTTCCTGTACAAGGGTGCACTTTACCCTTTACTTTTTTACCATGCATATCAATACACAGAACATAGATAGGAAGATACAACCGGAAGATACAGTTTCTTACCCTACATGTTCTTTGTATTGACATGCCTGAGTGTGGCTTAAGTACATGCGGAAACATCTAGCATATATATGAAGGAAATTTAATTGATTAAAATAAACATAAATTGTGTTAGACTGAATAAATGTGGTTTGTTTAATGGTCAACAAAAAGGGATGGCTTCCATAAACAGATAAAACAATGGCTTAAGCAGTAGTGAAATTTATATGTATGCCGTAGATGCTTGGTTTGAATTTCCGTTGACACAAATTCTATACTGACTGGGGTGGTTCGTTATTTTTCTAAGACTGTACAGGACAATGCAAAGATAGTAGCTGTCTTAAATTAGTTCACGACTGAATAATTCGACATATTTATCATTCAATATTCACTATTATACTGTCAGGTGGCAATATATAGGCTGATTTACTGACAGTTTTATTACGCCACATGAAGTACAAATGAGGGTTCTGAATGTTCAATTTAACACTCTAAGTCGATAATGCTTTTTATCATCGGTGATATTTAAATAAAAGGTGACAGGCGAAGCCCGACATGGTCGGAAAGAAACTTGTCACAATGCCACTTTGCCCACAACCACAAATCCCACAGAGTTTGGCCTGGGATTCAACCTGGACCACCGAGGTGAGAGGCTGGCTACTGACAATCTGAACAATGACATGACCACTGCAAATAAATAAATAAATAAATAAATAA
>Ga0131853_10008670_pt1 | contig 18546 bp, 10 predicted proteins | sample TergutLab28metaG_FD_92764 | JGI IMG/M metagenome (GOLD analysis project Ga0131853, IMG submission 92764) | Labiotermes labralis P1 segment gut microbial communities from Petit-Saut dam, French Guiana - Lab288 P1 (version 2) (version 2) | ecosystem: Host-associated > Arthropoda: Insects >...
CAGATCTTCCCCCCCCCCCCCCCCCCACCACCACAAATTATTTTTGGACAAAAACTGAAAAAACCCCCCGTAATAAAATGAGGAGACTATGAAAAAAAAAAAAGGTGGTGGTTTTTTTAAGCCACCGGTTAAGGCGCAATGGTTTAATTTAACGTCGGAGAAAAGTCGCGGGAAACTTTTCGAAATTTTTTTAATTTTTTCGGTTTAAGCGGGGTTCCCTTTTTTCATCGGGGTTTTGCCCCCCCCCCCCCCCCGGCCACATTTACATTTTGTGTCAGTACAACACCATCGCTCCATTTTGTCAGGAAAAATTTTTTGAAAACGGATCTAGGGGAAGCCCCGAATGACAAGGAAATCTACCTGAAAAGTGACTACGGGACGTAACTAATACTCTGACCGTCGAGCGCGCGGTACACAACTGTTATGCCTGAAACGTGACCGCGGGACGCAACTAGTACTCTGACCCTAAACAGCCCGGGACGCAAATGATACACAACCGTTATCTGAAAAGTGACCGCGGGAAGCAACTAGTAATCCCCGATTTAAACACGTAGTTAAATATCCACGAACATTGCCACCTTTCTCGCTTAATTTTCGCCGTATAAGCTTACGTTACTGCTGGGTTGATAACTGTGAGTAGCGCGACTTTTTTTTAATCTGTAATCAGTGTGCCCGGGGGGGGGGGTGCGAAATTGGCTATCTAACTCGAAGAAATAAACAGTGCATAATGGAATATGAGAAGAAATGGTCCTTAGGAAGGATACAAAGTATCAGAGTGACCGGAATAGCAGGGACTTGGGTTGCGTTGCGTAATGAGAAGCTGCATAATTGATGCTTGGTGGCTGATACTGTTACTCATTAAGTGCAGGAACATGAGGCAGATTAGATATGCGACAGACTGCCTTAGTGGTAAAATTAATACACATTTCGTTTTGTACTTCATTGCATTCTTCATGCTTGGATAGTGAGTTGTCCTCGACACCTGACGGAGCTTTATGTGCGAGTGTAGACTGCGTCTAGAGCGATACTGCTACACCGGTTCGTTCGGTTTCGTACGTTAGTATCAAAAATGGATTACAATGAAATGGAGTATGCAAATGTGAACTTGATTGGTCTGGCCTAGAACAGGGTCCAGTAGCGGGCTGTTGTTAGCCTTGTAATGAACATTGGGGTTTCGTAAAAGGCGGGACGTTGCTTGAGTAACTGAGAAATTGTAGTTCCTGAAGAACTGTGCTGTGTGTAGTGTGGCTGAATTGGCTGTTTTGTTTAATGAAACTGCTTCAACTGCTGACGTTGTATGAAAGAAGCTTAACTTAAGATTAATACACGAATTAATAAACTTAACGTGCTGGAGGCTCCTGACCTTTCGGTGCATTGACCACCCTATCCACAACCAAAACAAACAAACAGCTTTTAAGCTTTAACAGAGGGTGTGGTTAGCGGAAGTGTTTGACACTCTTGGCTATACACCTTTATGAGTTTGTACTTATTGGTCCTACTGACAGAACTAGGTTGCCATGTGGTAATTAGTCCTGTGAGAGAAAAACTGTAATTTGATGTATCCGTGGGTTAGAACACAGAGAGGTTGTGATCGCGTCGACTTTGGCCTCCGCCACAGAATAGCGATCACTTTGGTTGCAAGCCCCCATCATTGGGCGAAGTGGATTCTTTCCCATTTTAACTATACCCACGGCCGGTAAACTTCGGCCAGGGTTGTCGAGTGATGCTAGGTACTAACTCGTGTTTACTTTCCCACCTTTTTACGGCCAGACCCGAGTGGCGTTCAGAGCTCCGGTCGTGTGTCGTAACCTTTTAAAGCCTAGCGGTTACTCTCTGTGTATGTATGTTTTAACATTTAAAAATTCTGCATTCGGACCACAAAATAATTATATGTTGTGTATGTATCTCAGAAAAAAAAACATTGAAGTTTTCCCTATACACCACTTAACGATTGGCTTTTATAACCGAGGAAGCAAGTGTTTACTGCGCGGTACGAACTGGGTCTTGATTACGTTTCGTCCTTAAGACTGCGGGTGACTTAGACGGCTTTTGGTATGAGTTATGTTTTTAAAGTTGTCGAACTACGAGTAAATAGTTCACGGCATCAGCATATTGTGAGCCAGACTTTCAGTTGATGCTTTGATGTGACCGGTGACAGTGGAAGCTCCAGACAATGAATTGCCGCCTGTTGCTGACTTATCACGGTGCGCTAGGCGCAGTGCAAATACAGTTCGATTGTAGCGCTTGCAGATTCTAGATGTGGCTGCGGGCAGCGAACTTCCGACAGGACAGACATAAATTATGCTTCAGCTATGTTGGCAGCATTTTGTTTTATAGGTCAAGCATGGGCCGAAACAGGGCGCGACCTATTTCTAAACAATCTGTTTGAAAGCTTTCAGGAAAACAGATAAGTGAACCATACAAAACAACCTGTAGGTAACTGTCATGTTTTAACATATAGTTTTACATTGACATCAAAGTTTTTTATTACCAACTGATGCACAAGAGAATTGTTTTCAGAGGAGTATTAAAATTTACATTAAAATTAAAAAAGCTCCAACATGTTTCGGTGTGATCACCATCATCAGGGAGAGTACTGTGTAAGCTTGCTAAAGTTACAACGTTAAAACATTTGGTTAAAATACATCATTGTGGTTAATCTGGTTGTGTGGCTGCATATGTTATCAGGTCTGCGATGAAAAACATTGTGTCAAGTACCGCAATAATAGGATTTTGAAAATAAAATAACATATAATAAATACTATCGAAATCAATTGGACTCACACTTGCTGGTGTATGTCTGCTGCAGTGTTCGGAACCTGACTCAGTAAGGTTCCGAACACTGCAGCGGACATACACCAGCAAGGACCTGATAACATACGCAGCCACATCGCCAGATTAACTAAAATGATGTATTTTAACCAAATGTATTAATATTGTAACTCTAGCAAGCTCATACAGTACGCTCCCTGATGATGGTGATCACACCGAAACATGTTGGAGCTATTTTGATTTTAATGTAAATTTTAATACTCCTTGAAAACAATTCTTTTGTGTACCACTTGGTAATAAAAAAAAACTTTGATAATAGGAGGATGCACGGCACAAATGTGAAACAAAATTCCATTAAAATGTCTGACTTTGTCAGAAAGATAAATTATCTTATACAAGTTTCTAAAATTGGTATGGAAAGCTATAAGAATTTCATATCTCGCCCCAAACTACATTCATTTCTACCGAAGAAAGTATGGTAGCGGAATAAACGTTCCCATACCTAAATGTGTAATTCAGAAATGCAAGAATTGTGTTGACGTCCGGCCTTTTTACGTGACATCAGCGGTGCTTGCTGTTTAACCTCGAGGCATGGCAAGGAAGAGGTGGTACCTCCTTCAATGGAACAGTGTGGGCTTTGTGCACATGTTTTACTTTTCAAGAAATTTATTGTATGCGGGCCGTCGAGCAGTTACTGCATTGATGATATTAATAATGGAGCCGGTCGTTCTTTTCTTACTTAAGGAGAAGCCGTATAGTTGTAATTAACCAATACCTTAAACGGCATTCACAGACCTGTTTCATCTTATAGAGGTTGGCCAAACCCCGCCGCCACCCACACAAAGCAAGAGAGATCTGTGAACTACACCGCGGATATCAACCCGCAATTGATGTTACTCTGTAGGTTTATTGACGTAGATAGGAAGACGTTTGTGTCAGTGACGTGGCTAGTAACAATGTCCGCAAGTAATACAGTAACTCGTTTCTGTATGTAGTGATGTCATATTTGGGCATTTCCGAGAAATAACGTCTTGCAGGGGAAAAAAAATTGTATATATATAGACTGGAGAGGGAAACTAGTCCTGTAACCAGCACACCATTACACTTTAAACAGCTAAAATATTGTTACAGTAAATAAGGGAACGCGGCGGCGCAGTTGGTTGAGGCACTTCGCTACAAACCACTCGCGGGTTCGATTCCCGATGGTGTCATTGGAATTTTCCATTGACATGATCCTTCCGGCCGCACTGTGGCTCTGAGTTCGATTCATCCTCTAACAGAAATGAGTGTCGGGAATATTTTCCGGGGGTTAAGGCGGCCGGTGCGTAGGGCTGACAAACTTACGACCTTCATGCGCCGATTGTCTGGAGATCTGGGAGCGTCACCCTCCTGGAAGCCTCAGGGCCTGTCCTGACATGTACAAGTGTTGCTTTCTTTTCTATATATATATTAAACTAATCCCGTGCCACATGGCATATCTACTTTCCTACCTATATAGACTTGGCGATTGCCTTAAGTTTGCTAACAACTTCTTCGCACCTGCAGAGTATTAAAACTTCTAAAGGCACAAAATATAGTACATTTCTGAGACGCATTCGAATGCCTGTTATGTATGAAACAGTAGCCTGTAAAGTGCTGTTGAAGAAGCAGTTAATACGATTTGTCTTGGGCGAGTGAATTTTGATGAGAAAGAAGTTTCTTGCTCTTTCTTAATTAGCACCACCGTTTAAAGGACGGAAGGCATGAAAACTGACTTTTGTAGATTCCATTAAATGCAATTTTATACATGAGTAAGTTTCATCTGAAGCACTAGCACTACCAAACGTGGTATTTATTTAGCTCGACTATACACACACACACTCACTCACTCACTCACATGAAGGGCTTGTATTGAAAGCTTTCCCCGCCGGGTTGTGTTCTGTATTCCATTTTTTTTCTCATTTAGCGGCATTACCAAGGAACGCATACAAACGTTTCATGAGACATACAGTTCCTTTTCCTGTGCAGAACGCATGTTGTGTGTCGCTACCTGAAGCAGGTAATTGCTTCGACTCTGAACTTGATTATTCTGTTTCATTTGCTTTTACGAAATTATATTTTCCCATTTCCAGGCTTGCAAATGTATGTAGGCCTAAATTTTATGTTTTGTTGATCGTGCCTCTCGAAAGATCCGTGCATTGAAAACCAACTTGATGCACTGTTTATCCTCAGTTTATTTCGTCAGTCAACCTCTTCATGTTTCAAGCATATTTGAAGCCCATCATTAGGAGGTATACTGTATATATACAACACGTACCAGTTGTTGTGTATATACAGTATACCTCCTGAAGATGGGCTACAAATATGCCCGAAACATGTGGAGGCTGATTGACGAAATAAACTGAGGATAAGTAATGTATCAAGTTCGTTTTCATTACACGGATATGTAGGCCTCTGGCCGGAATTTTCATTCACATTTTACATTTCTGTTCAGAACACTGAGAGATGTCCCTTGTAGATTAGTTACCGAAGTCACAATGCTAGAAAGACGTGAAATAGCTGTGCCCTGTTTTCACGCACGTGGAACGGGCACGGTGAGACTTTTTGAGTGGTTCTATGCCGATATTCACACAAATGACTCATTCTCCGTACATTGACAGCGGGTGAATACAAAGTGGTTTTTATTAATCCATCGGCTTAATTTAGCCGTAAAATTAAAGCAATATGCGCAGGTTTTTAGTATGATTTCGTTTAAAATAGGAAATACTGTTCTCATTGCGAAACGTGTTACTTACGTTCTGCTCATTCGAAAGAAGAAATCGCTTAATAGAGCTTGCGAATTTTCTGTGGAGACTGATAACGCCTTTTGCTTTATTACCTCTTTCACGTCATCAGTTATAGGACAGTTGGCGGTTAAGGCTTCATTCTTGAGACATATTCGCACAGGAGAAAGTCACATGCGTTAAATTACGATGACGAAAATTCCGTGGCCAGAAAGGTCTAGTACCGAGCCGATAGTACGTGAGTTTGGTGCCTGTGAGGTCGAAATGGCTGTTGAAAGTTGAAGAATATCAGTCACGAGGTATTGATCTAATTCCAGAGAACTGATTCACGCAGGGGACAGCACAGTACGTTCTGTGCTCCATGAACCAATTAATTATGTTTAGAATAGGGAGAAATGCCCTCAGCAGTGGAAGTGGGCACACATTGTGCCTGTTTGTAAGAAGGGTCCAAAAATTGATCGTAATAGTTTTCGAGGAATATCACTTTTGTTGACTGCGTACAAAGTTTTTCCAACATTGCTTTAAATCCGTATGAAAACGAACTTATTTGGGATTATCAGTGTTTATTTCGAAGTAACGGGTCAATTACTGATCATATATTATGCATTTGGCAAATACTTGAGCAAAAAATGGGATTGCACTTGGGCAGTGCTTCACCTACACGTGTGTATAAACTTCAACAAAACGTATGATTTAGATAGGATTGTGTAATATTCTCATTGAGAGTGATATTTCCATGAACTAGGTAGGGTAGTACAAACGTTAAATGAAATGTTGAGTAAAGTCCGGATAGGCAAACATTTGTCTGATACGCTGTGTAGTCAGAATGGTCTGAAACAGGGAAGGACTCTGTCGCCGTTGCTTTAGAATACGCCATTAGTAGGGCCCAAGTAAGCAAGGAGAGACTGGACCTGAATTCCAGTTTGCTTTTTGAAAACATAAAGATTAAAATTTACACAATCATAATCTTTCCTTTCATACTTTTAAGGGAGGAACATAGACTGAGGTCGTTCGGGAATAGAATGCTGAGGAAGATGTTGGGTCTGAGAGGTAGGCAGTAGCAGGATACTGGAGAAAACTGCAGTTTGAGGAAATTCATATCGTGTATTCCTCACCAAATTGTATTGGAGTGATCAGATCAAGGTAAATTAGGTCAGTGGTGCTTGTGGCACGCATGAGGTAGAGGAAAGGTACATAAAGAGTTATGGTGGGGAAAGTGAAGGAAAGGTTCCACTTGAAGACTTAGGTGTAGGTGGAGCAATAATATTAGAATGAATCTTAAAGGAATAGGATGGGGGGCTCAGTACAGGGCCAGGGTGGACTCTTGTGAACATAGTCATGAGTCGTCAGGTTCCATAAAAAGCGGGGAATTTCTTGACTGAGGAACTGTTAGCATCTCACAAAGTACCCTCCTCCATGGGGTTGTTTTTGTTTTCTTCCCATGGCGCAACAGCCCCTAGTGGACCAGGGCCTCCTTTTTATCGAGGCTTCACGATCACACTCGGACACACCACACTCGGTAGGACTGCTCTGGCCGCAGAGACCTCTATCTGACAACACACAACACTCACAAGAGACAGACATCCATGCCCCTGGCGGGATTTGAACCCACAGTCCCAGCAGGCGAGCGGCCGCAGACATACGCCTTAGTCCGCGCGGCCTTCCTCGGTTTATGGTATTTAATCTCCATATTTATAACCCTGTACGTTAAAGGTGTTACTGTGTGCATATTGGTTTCGATAAATTGTTATTTGCTGATTGCGAGTTGCAGTATTATCTCTAGGTGAATTTGACGTTCAGGTGACCGTGAATCGTGATAAATTCTTATAATAAGAACAACGATATGCACTAATTTCTCATATTTATTTTTGGATTAAAACTCTACATGTTTCGGACAGTTCCTCTGTCCATCATCAGGAGTTTTTCGCTGTACACACAGCAATGGTATGTCATAAAGTTTTGCTGACAGCTCGGAAGCTGTCAGCAAACCTGTATGACATATACCGTTGCTGTGTGTACAGCGAAGAACTCCTGATGATGAACAGAGGAACTGTCTGGAATATGTAAAGTTTTATTCCAAAAATAAATTTCAGAAATTAGTGCATCTACTTGGTTTTATTCTAAGAATAAATCTAAGTGAAATTCATGGTTAATATAGCAGCGTGAGGTCCAAGAATGCTTCCACCGTTTGTCGAGAGATCTTTGTATCTTGAGTTCCTTTATAAATAACAAGTACTGAAATACCTAAAAGAGGATTATAAGGAACTTCTTTAAACTTGGTGCCTATTAGCTGGTGTACAGATTCGCGAACGAGGTGTCAGCAGTTACCATTCAGAAAGGAGCACAGGCCTGGTTAGAGAGATTTGGTGTGTTCATGTGCAAACTTGATGTAACCTGCTCAACATACTATCTCGTAAATGGGTGTGTGAACCAGGTAATGACTATACGACTACCATAAAAACAATCAATTATCTGACCGCTGAGAAACTGTGCACATTTCAACAGCTGCCGTATCTCATAAATATAGGCAGTTAGGATAAATTGGATATTTATGTTGGCAGCAGAAGATAATTTGCTATCAGGAGTTAATGGGCATTGACGTTACCATGGGCCCTTTCTGCGTCTGTATTTTAGGCACAAAGGAACGCTTTGAGGGCTGTAAAGAGAACTAATTGTGCCAACTGCTGGCTGTGCATGCATGTAAGTCTAAAGCTTTCAACTCGCAGGACATAGCGCCCATACTGTCGCACGACCGGATATTAGCTTAATTCATTTTATTTTGTGGCGTTCTCCCACACATACGTTATGGGTTATGCAACTCTCAACTCTCTGTCATGTGCGTAACCAACCAGAAGCGTAAGCACAGGGTAGCACAGAAGGCCTTGCTATGCGTGTCTCTATATTCGTAATCTAGGCAAGTGCCACTGTTTCTCAAGAACTAGCGGGTGGAGGTTTGGATTCCGTTTTGAGGTATTAAATCTGAAGTTTCTAGTATTCAGAATGTTGGTGTCGACGCCTCCCCCCCAACTCTTCAGTTTTCCACAGTCAGTAATAATTCCACCGATGTCTCATATTCGTTCTTATGACGCTGATCATTATAAGATGGTGACGTAGGCGTGTTTGACGCTATCATTCCAGACAAATGAATCTCGTAAATTCCCTGTAGTAACAGAAAACTACCCCTAAGGTAATCATGAAGGATCGTTTTCGAAACGTTGGCGGGCACCTCGCTGGTTGAAAGAACGTGACTTATGTGGAACCTCGAAGTACTGTACCATGTTGCCGTTATATCGTTGATATCCGTGGTAACTGGGGTTACCACGGATATCAGTGTCCCAGAATTGTGCAGCCGTTGCTAAGAATGCTTAATACAACGGCTACCTTGGCCATTCTTTTTCCCAATGTTCCTGTGTGTACAATGGTTATCTTAGTTCAGTTTTTTTTTTTAAATGAGACATCCCCGTTGTGTTTAATATAAGCTGAAATATAATATAATACAGTCAGATACAACTTTGAGTGTACAAAGTTGTCTGTATATATTATATTATATTATATTTTAGTTCGTTAAGATTGTTACCATTTCTTTCTATGGTTGGTATGTTTCTGTGTGAGTTGAATCCAGCTCATACACTTGAACCTGGTTTCTTTAAGGTCCGTTTTAATTCGAGGTATTGTCTAACGCTGGGCAAGATTCTACATGAGAGGTTTCTAGAGCCCAATTCAACCCGCAAGCTGGATGTCTATTGGAAACTGCGTTCGTCTGGGTTATTACGCAGCGAGTAGTGATAATTCCTTACCGACGTGGGGACAACCTTTCGGTCCAAACGTCCATGGTCAAGGACCCTTGAAGATGGGATCGATAGGTTATCCCGAAACGTCGGTAATAAATGACCACTACTCCCTGCGTAATAACAGAAGAGCTCAGTTCTCATCTACTTCGCAGCGGAAGCCTGAATTGACGCATGGATGTCTCTTACTTTGTCGTCTGTCAGCAGTTCAGTAGTGAACGAATTCGCAGCTACACTCCGTACCTTCTTGCTGAGGAACTCTAGGTGTTGTGTTTCAAAGTAATCGTTGGATGTACTTAACAATCCATCCTCACAAGAAAATAGTAGGTGATAAAATCCAGGAGGATGAGATGGGTGGGTCATTTAGCACATACGTGGGATAGGAGAAATGCCTACAGGGTTTTAGTGGGGAAACCTGAAGGAACGAGACCGCTTGGGAAATCTGGGCGTAGGTGGGAATGTTAAAATTGGTATGAAAAACGTTAATTTGAATAGGTGTGGCTGCCGATTGTCACTAGTGGCGGACTGTCCTGACAATTATAATGAACGTCTGAGTCCCATCAAATACTGATGCACTTACCTTCTCAAGAACGACTCTGCTCTCTGGAGTTACTTGGTTGGTTGTTTAGTTAACAATCCTGTCTTCCCTGACTCTTTGAATTCATTAGTAATTCCTAGTAGTCGCTGTTCCCTATTAAACAGGTAACAATAGTTAGGTCTTGAAATGATGTCAGACCCCATGTGATAACATGTGACATGCGTGAGGTGTACGAGAACGTGTGCCAGTGAAAGCTGCATTTCTCTTTCGATTAATAGGAGTATTGTGACGCCGAATGACGGTGTGTTGAAGTCACATACACAAAATGCTGACGGTAATGCCAGATATGGTGTGTTGTTCGTGGCATGGAACGCAATTTTTAATTAGAAGACGTCACATCCTGAATAATTAATCACGAAATCGAAACCATTTATCAGTAGCGTCGTTATATAACAACCGTCCTTCTGTTGATACACAGTCTTAACATCCCTAAAAAAAAAGGTAAAGCAGTCCTATTACAGGCCTGGACAGGCCCAGAGGGATCCAGGAAGTTAAGGCTCCCAGATTTCGTGACAACGGCACAGGATGGTGGTAGGTTGTCAGCCTTACGCACCGGCCGCCTTTACCCCCAGGAAATACTCCTAGTACTCATTTGTGTTACAGGCTGAGTGGACCCCAGGGCCATAGTGCGATCGGAAGGATCGGAAGAACCAGCGACCTTCCGATCTGTAGCACAGCACCTTAACCACTGTGCTACCGCGGTCCCCTAACATCTCTAAAACTAACAGAAATTTTTATTTGTTTGTGTTATTTAACGACACCATCAGTAGATCATGTCCTGTAGCCTCCGGTGATAGGTCAGTAGTGAATAAGGACTGGAAAGGATGTGGAAGAAAAGGGCATGGTCGTGCCATAATAAGAGGTACAGTTCTGAACTGACCTCTGGGGCCACAAAGCGGAGTCCCGCAGTATACATTTCCAGGATCTGTTAGGCAATGAAGATGAAACCTCTGGCACCAGGTTAGGGCCCGATTCCTTCCGCCTACGAAGCATCATTGGTGCCCACTCTGCAGCGACGTTCAGTACCAACTGCTGAACACAGACTCCAAGATCATTGCATGACACTTCCAGCTGCTGACTATTTTCTCGACGGCTGATTCAGCATCGTTACATACTAATCGCGAGCTGAAGTGTGAATAGTGCTCTGAGCTTCATCAAGCCAGCTTGCTGTGTTTCCTAGCAGACTGATTGGTTGGAGCCTGGGACCTCCAGACTGTGTGCATGTAATCCATCATCAGTCACGCCATTCCATGTCATTAACCCATGCGCCCCCGCGCTGCACGTGTCAGGGACACACTACGCACGTGATTCCACCACCAGACGTGGTGGCTCACCATGCCACCCCCATAGAGGCTACAGTTAGACACACGTATTAGTTCATTCTTTACGTCTGTTACGTAACGGCACAAGGTTTTGTGCATTCTTTGCATTACTGCTTAAGAAGAATGAATAATTATGTGGTCCGAGTATCCAACCCAATAAAGTCGAATAGTTAATTTGTATACCAACAGCTTCAACATTAAGTAGGTCGTCCTCCCCACAGAATGAATATATGTATCTGTGTGTGTCTTGTTTGTGGTTCTGAGAACATACAACCATTGTTGTCATCTAGAGCAGTAAGTTACTGGCTTTCATAACCATGGAGAAGGACGTTTCTGGTGCGGTACAGATTGAATCTTTAAGTACAATACACGTATTCAGCAAGAGTTATCATTCAATACAATTGAAGGCATATGTCTACACACAACTTTTATTACATATCGAATTGTTAAACAGTGGCATTTTTCGATCCTATATCCGGATCGTCATCAGGCTTGCGTAAAAACAGTGAGGAAGAGGTAAAAAGTGCATATTACGTCATACACTGTATTATGAGATATAATTTACAGTTTCAGATTCTGAAGTTTCTTCTTAATAGTATAGTTACAGTTGCAGTAGCTATTAAAAGTAAACCTAAAATCTAAAATCTGTGAATTTTGATATCTCATAATACAGTGTATAACATAATATTCACTGGTGATGCTGCAGGTATAGGATCGAAACATGTAGCTGCTTAACAGTACGATGTATAATAAAAGATGTGTTTAGACTGACCTGAATTGTATAGATTTATAGTAAAAGCACAACGGGATTGCAGTCGTCAGAATTAGAGAGTTAAACTAATAATAAAGGAATATACCGTCAATCATAACTCTTCATGTGCTTATTTAATGCATTATATGCCAAACGTTTCGGCCTTCGTGGCCCTCATCAGGTGTAACCAATCACACAACATTTTGAGGAAGGATAATTGCGACAATTTTCAATGTGTTACTGTAGCAGTTTTCGTTCCTCATAATATTTTGTGAATTAACGTACCGAAACATGTAGTATGTAATATATGCACTGTACAACTAGAGTTGTGATCGACGATATAGGCAATTATTTTTGGTTTATATGCTGCACAACTGGATGTACAAACCAGCGTTTCAAGAGATAATCTCCTGAACAGTGTAACGAATTACCATGAAGTGTGGTCAGTGAAAGTAAGCTTAATGCTGCTAGGCGAATAGTTGGGACCGTATCCGTCTGCCATAACACACAACTAATTAACTCCTTGGAACAAGGCCTTTTTTGAGAACTTAATAATCACTCACCTTCTCAAGAAGTTACCTTCACTTTACGTTTTTAAGCTGAAATTTAACTTGATGATTTTATCAGAAATAAGTGAACAAAAAATTTTAGTCAGTTCATAATCCTTAGAGATGAATGCCTTTTGTTAAAGCATGCCACAGCTGCTTCCTTTGACATTCTGCCTTACTCATTAATTATCGTCTTCACGATTCATTTGATGCTGCATAATCAGTGCACTTGATACAGCCTTGTTAGTAGTCATTACGTAGCAATAAATCACCACAGCATTATTCTGTGTTCATTTTCTACACATTTCATATCTGATAAGACCTAATTTCTTTTTGTTGTCTCTGTGTCTGCCTCTCTTTGTCTGTCGCTTTTTTGTGTTGTAACAAACTGTGCAACAGAGGAATGCCTGAGAAGCTCGCCTACCCATGGAAATTCCCGTTTAAAAATTAAATGTTTGGGTGAAAATATAAATGCTTTAATTTTTCTCTAATGGAGGCTCGACATCAGAGTTTCCGATTGGTATTATATCTGTGACACCGTTTTTACACTTCTGAAACTGGAGGTACGCTGGAGAATGTGGGTAGATAGGGAGGACTTGCCGTCTAAGATACGGATTTCGGGAGCACTCTCCGGCAAAGTTCGCAATTGAAAAATTCTTATTAAACCGTCTTGAACTGAAAAATCCTTACACGCGACCTGGCATAATCAGTCTGAATTCGTGTGTGTGTGTGTGTGTGTGTGTGTGTGTGTGTGTGTGTGTATATATATATATATATACACACACACACGCGCGCTTGTAGTGCCTTCTCTTCGCGCGGCACACACTCCGGCAAACATTGCACACATAGATTGAGCTAAGAGCATGTTTTGTTACTTTCTATAACTGGATTTCTTAGCGACGTTGGCCTCTCGCAAATTTTGTCACTCTGCGTGTTTTATTTCCGTCGTGGATAGTATAGACCTACTGAGTTATGAGCAACGTGCTCAAAAGAATTGGCTGTTTGAACCGTTAAGTAAGAAGATAACTGGAGAAATGTACACACTGAGGAGATCTTCATAATTTACATTCTTCACCAAATAGCGGGTAATCTAAAAATCGCGTTTACCTAAACAGCGAAGTATTTAACTGTGAATATGTTCACTTGCACTTAATGGTACTGTAGCATTAACTGATATCTTCCAGGCAAGCAATTAGTAATTATTCGTTTTTTTAAGTTCCTTGTTTTTATGAAAACATAATGACGTCAGGTCTCCTTGTGGCTCCTTCCTGCGACGGCTCAGCCCCAGTCACATCACCACCAAACAGACACGCTCGAACTCACGTACATACATTATTAAGATCTGTTTGATTATTACTGCTTCATCTACTTTATATCTTGTAAATGAATGTCATTTCCTTCGCAATTAGTTGACCGTCTGTACATAGTCTTCCTTCAAAATTTAATACTGTTGTGATTGAGAAAAGATTCATGCTTGTACGAAATACAGAAGTTCGCGAAGACTCACTATTGTACAGTACCTCACCTGGAACTGGTCAGGTCCGCTCTGTCTTCGTGTCCTTGTTACCAAATAGGAAACTGGCTGAAGCGATGGCTTTTTGACTTGTATTCGAGAGGTGCCCTAGTTTAATCTACGCTGACTATCCTAACTGGAGTTCCTCTTCATGTACCTGTCTCCCCAGGATTTTCCGGGATATTTCCTTAAATTAGACCCTCACCACATCTTTCTGTATCTTTACTAATTCTTTATTTGCTATCATGCAATCAGCCGCCTGCTTACGCTTTAGGTTACATATTTATTTTCTTAGTCTGAAGTCTTTCTACCTGCTCATTGCAGAAGAAGGTTGATGTTGCACTTCATCACGTTCAGTGACACACACACACACACACACACTTAGTAGGACTCCTCTGTAGGAGCGATCAGTCCGTCACAGAGACCTCTACCTCACATCACACAGACAGACATCCATGCCCCCGGCGGTATTCGAACCCGCAGTCCCAGCAAGCGAACAGCCGCAGACCCACGCCTTAGGCTGCGCAGCCGCCGGGATTGACTATTTTATATACAACGTTGTTAAGTAATCAACAGATCGGTAAATATACACGACCGATTTCGCGAAGATCTATCTTGATATTAACCTCCCTTCTTTGCCTGGGTTTTCGGCTGCTCCGAGCAACAGCGTTATCAGTTTGGTGGTTGTCGTCTAGTCGTGTTTAAAATGCCACTAAACAATTAAATATTCTGTCCAACACAACTGCTGCTTATTATAGCATAACTACATGTTTCAGTCCCAAATTCGGACCATCATCAGGCTATCGCATAACAACCTTGTCACAAAAGCGGTATAGATTTTCTTGAGCTTGTTTGCCTTCTTTTAAAAAGGTTTTTGCTATAGCCAGATGATGGTCCGAATAATGGACCGAAACGTGTAGCTGTAGTATAATCAGCGGATAGTTCTTTCGGACGGAATATTTGTTTATTGAGCTGTTAATTCTCGAAAGGCCATTCTAGCATTACCTTTTCCATATTCCTAGTTTCCGTAACATTGTACTTGTGATACTCTGTTAATAATGAATGTGACAGTGTACGTACTAATTTTCTGTTTTTAAAGGACTTGTTGTTTATTAAGTTGGCAGGTTCTGTGTTTGCAATGTATTTGAGCTGCACTGTATAGCTGCTAACAGACCGTTACGAAGGAAAGTTGACTTCGCTTGAGTATTTCATTTGTTGTAATTCCGTAGCTTTTCGTGTTTGCTTATGGTTGCTGTATGATATTATTAATATTTCTTTTAGTTTTCGATAAATGTACGTACGCAGTGCCACGTTTAGAGCCAGTTGTGCACGTGTGACACACATTTCTGGTCGTTTCTTCTAAATTGGGCCCTCAGAACTTTAGTACAAAACATAAACGACAACATTGGAGTCGATTTCAGTGAGAACAATTCAGCCAGCATTTCGGAATTATGGGTGACCCGTGTATGGATTGAACCATCTAAATAAACCGTATGCTTGTGATCAGGGAGACCATGTTGATTGTATTATGCCTTTAGGGTAATAAAATTTTATTAACACAGTTTGACCTTTTATTGTGACTTTTTATGACTACGATACGTGAGTCGGGGCCTAAACATAGTTAACGTGATCGGGTGTCTTATAGAAGTGTCTGTATTCCACAAAGTTTAATCACTGAGCAGATTCATGTCGCGGGAACACTGTGTGTGTTGATTCGGTCGAAGTCTCGAGTGTGACGCCGGCTAATCTGACTGTTCCTGTGGGGTTTTCCTCAATTCATCTATGCAGTTGCCGTTATAGTGCCGCGATTGGCAAAGACCAGTTTCCTCCATATCCTTTCCAGTTCGTCCGACAACAATCATCCTATCATCGGCTCCAATACTGACGGCGGCACAGAATAATTTAAAGAACAACGTGTTGTGTAGTGCATATGTTACTTACCACCGAAAATCACTTTCATATGTTTCATCGGCGAATTGATTTGTGGCCATGAAACAAATTAATTATTACTGTAATTGTCGCTATTATTCTGCAGCATGGGCTGCGTGACTGTCAGTAAACATTTGCATTTCTCTGTTGACTTTATTACGCGATAAATTATCATACTATCAACCAGTATACGAAAATAATTGGAATGATGAATTGTGACGTGGTATATATTTTTAATAAGAATATTAAACAAACGGAGTCCAGGGTGAAATTTTGTATGAAACCGTATCAGTTGGGGATGTGAACTACCTTGTTAACCTACGCAGACACAAGTGGACGTGTGCATTATATAGGCTGTCCACGGAAGTAAGTATTGTAGCCTAGCGAGAGTCCAAAACAGTTCAGTATGTTACATGCGAAGATTATGTGGAGCTTTATGAAAGGTAGAGACGATGATCACGATGATCGTGACAGTGATTATAATGACGATAATTATAAAGTGAGATTGTCCCTGTGCGCGCTGTGAAGGCATGTGGAGAAATGGAGATAAAGCTCCACTCGTGCCTAACCTCGGTGCTAGGTAGAGGTGAAAGGCCAGCTTTGAGCTGCGGCCGCTTTGCCCTTGGGAAGGGCCCCTTCTCCGTCCCTCGGTGTCCATTGCATAGGAGGCTGGTTGGGTCCTAGAGCCGGCTTCAGAACAGCCGGACGGATTGTCGTGAAATTCAGTATTGGAATATTTAGAGCAAACTGTCGAGTCATTTTAGTTTAGGCTAAGAATGGAGAAATGTAACGGACACTTTACATGAAGACCTATGCAGTGCTATGCGCAACACCAGGGCACATTTTATGTACTGTATTGGAATACGCCGTTAAAGCCTATATTAAATAACGTGTACGAGGCCTGCATAGGCACGTTTTTCGCCGACTTCAAGTTGTTAAGAATTTGCACGCTGAAATTTTCCGAGACATTCCGAAGGCCAAATGCTAGGCGCGTGTTTTATGAATCGGGCTATGATAATATAATATTATAATTATGTATGTATTTAAAGAGTTGTAGAAATAGGTGTTTTTTTAATTTTTTGTACCATAAAAATATGCAGAGGCTGTAAGGGAATAAACCCGGACATTTATGTTAATTGTAAAATCCGCCCGGAGAGAAATTTATATATATAAGGGTATGTATGGTAGTCCTGGTGTTGGCCCATATGACAGTTAATGTGCGTACTAACAGTGAAGTGTTAAACTTTAATATTGATTGATTATTTATATGGTATAGATTATAGTTTTGACTTTTTCGCAAATTTGTTTTAGCCATCTTTATGGAAGCCATCCCGTTGTGTTTTTCACTAAATAAACTGCACTTATTCAGTCCAACACAACACAACACAACACAACACAACACAGAACAACACAGATTTATTATCATCATCGTCATCTAGCTACCATGAATGTGGGCCACTGGTTGACCAGTTCTTGTCTCACACTTCTAGGAGTCTCGTTAATGGTTTTACACAGGTTTATTATGATTCATATTGTTGCCTTTACATATGTGCTACATGTTTCGGTTTGTACTTAGGCCATCCTCGGGCATGTACATTCAAAAATCTTACAAAGAAGGTATAATAAATGTCTAAGGGACCCCTCGTTTACAGTCGCTATTTTTGTAATGTTAAAACGTAGAATATAAAATACAACAGTATAAGACCTAAATAATTTTTTAAAAATTTACATATAAAGATTTTTATTAAATTTAAGTCCTCGTGTATTGTAGACAGAGTTCGTATTAACATTCTTAATGAATTTTGTGTCTTTTAATTGGCGCGGCTTAGCGTATTCTTTGATATAGTTTCTTCTTTGGATTCTGTTTGCAAATTGTGGGCCAGGATATAATTTGAAGTGGTGGTAGAACGATGTGTACCTGCGGTGAACGTCGTTCCATCACCACTTTAAATTTCAGCTACGAAATAGTTGTGTAAAAAAAGGAGAGACGGGTGTGCCGTAAAATACTCGCATTTGTCGGCATTTTACTTCAGAAGACCCACCTTCGGCTGTTTGTAACAGATAATGAAGAAAATGTAAGTTTTCCGGGTTTTCACGGCGGGTGTTGTTCAAGCGGTATTTTCTTACGTTTTTAACCCCCACACTTCAATCCGTAAGTCTGATGGGCCAAATTGTAGTCTTTCTGTGTGTAAGCCACACATTTACTCGTCCCAGTTATTGCAGCATCCACCTGAACGAAAGTGTCACGGTGAAGATGGAGACAGCAGGTTCGTTCGAAACGTCCGAACAACATTCTGCATGGCGTAAGAACGCAACGAATCAACAGCTGAGACGATCAAGAGTTAGAACTCACGAACTGAAGAGCTGGAGGCAGCAACAACAACAACAGCAACTAACTGAGGGTGCCAGGACACATCCGACATGTATTATTTGTCTAGTTATTTGAATAAAGGTTGACCAACTAGATGACACTTGCTTTATTATCTACTGCTCAACATGTTTCAGATGTTAATACGTCCATCTTCAGGAGCTTGCGACTATTTGTTGCGTTGTGTAGGCTGAC
>Ga0131853_10008671_pt1 | contig 18545 bp, 16 predicted proteins | sample TergutLab28metaG_FD_92764 | JGI IMG/M metagenome (GOLD analysis project Ga0131853, IMG submission 92764) | Labiotermes labralis P1 segment gut microbial communities from Petit-Saut dam, French Guiana - Lab288 P1 (version 2) (version 2) | ecosystem: Host-associated > Arthropoda: Insects >...
CTTCGAGTAATCCAGAATGTTTTCCAGCGCGGACACAATCTTGCCGCCCGCGTCGCGTATGGCGTGGGCATATTCGCGCACCTTCACGGGCATACTCTCCCGCAGGCTAAGCTCGGCCATGCCCATTATTGCGTTTGTGGCCGTGCGCACCTCTATGCCCATCATGTTAAAGAACTCCGACTTCGCATGGTTCACGAAGTTGGTCGTTTCGTTGTGCATAAGCTTTGTGATGTCTGTGTAGAAACCTTCGATCAGGTAGGGCATACCCATCGCGTCTGTGTCGATAACGCGTCCGCGCATCCAGATCCATCTGTCCTCGCCGTTCTTGGCCACGAAGCGCAGAGCGGTGTCCATGGGAAGCCCCACGGCCAAGGTTGTTTTGTAGAGGTTGCTGAATCCTTCGGCGTCGTTTGGGTTTAGCATGGCGAACAGCGTCACCGCGCCTTCCCCCACGAGTTCCTCCGGCTTGTAGCCCGTCAGTGTTTCGCAGCCCTTGCTGGCAAATGTAATGGTGAACACCGGCGGATTGTTGATGCAATGCAACACCATGCCCGGCAAATTGTCAACTATTTCGGCTGTACTTCGCTCCGTATTCATCCCGGATAATCCTCCCATTATCTCTGCACCAAGGACATGATCTTGGCCGCTATTTGATCAAGCGGCAGCTGATGCTCCACCGCACCCAGTTCCATCGCCACCTTCGGCATACCATAGATCGTGCTGGTCTCCCTGTTCTGCCCGATTGTGGACGCGCCCGTCCGGCGCATCCGCAGAAGCCCGTCGGCTCCGTCCGCGCCCATACCCGTCAGTATAACCCCCACGGCTCTGTTCCCGAGAACATTCGCCACAGAATCAAACATAACATCGGCGGAAGGAATAACGTACCGAACCTTTTCGCCGACAAAACACTCCACGGTCAGCCTGCCGCCTGTGCTAACGACCTTCATGTGCCTCCCCGCGGGCGCAACCAACACCTGTCCGGGCAGCAGATAGTCCCCCGTGTCGGCTTCCTTCATAGTCACTTTGTATGTTTCGTTAAAACGTGCCGCGAACAGTTTTGTAAACCCCGGCGGCATATGTATCACCAACAGCGTCGGAGGAATGTTTGATGGCAGATCGGCAAAAACCTGACCCAGAGCTTCCACTCCGCCTGTCGATGCAGCTATAGCCACTACCTTGTCTGCATATGCCATCAGCCCGGTACCCCTTAATAAGCGTCTACTTATACGGAACGCCGGAAACATTTTCATCTGCGGAGCCGATTCCGCGATGCTTCACCGCAGAACTCGGCGACAGCAGATGGAATATGTTTCTGAGCTTCCGTAATAACATCGTTAATAATACCACATAACACATTTCACTGCAACGATATTATCTTAATTTCGTCCAAAAATATTATGCATATCGCGCCGCATTTTATGCCCGACGTGTTTTATAATCTCCGTCCACATATATGTTGAAATCTTGGCGCGGATGGATTATAATTCTAGCTACTATACAGGATTAGGATGGTGCGTTATGCAGCTTGACCATGTGCGGTCACAGTTTACGGAGCTTTTCGGCAAGGGAGAGGCCGCGGCTTTTCATTCGCCCGGCAGGGTGAACCTTATCGGCGAACATACGGACTACAACGGGGGTTATGTGTTCCCCTGCGCCCTCACTCTGGGCACCTACGGGATAACGCGCACAACGGACACCGGGCGGCTCCGGCTGGCCTCGGCCAACTTCGGCGCAAGCGTTGTCGAAATCAGCCTTGACGGCATCGAGCCAAACGCGCAGCCGATGTGGACAAACTACCCCCTCGGCGTGGTGCGCGAGTTTCAGAAGCTTGGCCAACCCCTTGGCGGGCTGGATCTGCTTGTGGCGGGGGATCTGCCGAACAGCGCCGGCCTTTCGTCCTCCGCAAGTGTCGAGGTTCTTATGGGCGTGGTGCTGAACGACCTCTTCGGCTGCGGCCTGGGCATGGTGGAGATTGCAAAGCTGGCGCAACGCGCGGAGAACCTCTTCGTCGGCGTGAACTGCGGCATTATGGATCAGTTCGCCATAGCCATGGGGCGCAGGGACAACGCCGTCCTGCTCAACTGCAAGAATCTGGAATACCGGTACATCCCCGCCGCGCTGGACGGCCACTGCCTTGTGATAAGCAACACCAACTGCCCACGCGGCCTTGCCGGCTCTAAGTATAACGAACGCCGCGGGCAGTGCGAGGCCGCCGTGGAGATGCTGCGCGAAGAGCTGGACATCAGTCTGCTGGGCGAAGTGTCCCCCGCGGAATACGAGGCGCACAAGCACCTTATCACCGACGACCTGATCCGGCGGCGCGCCGAGCATATCGTCTACGAAACTCAGCGCACCAAGGACGCCGCCGACAGCCTTTCGCGGGGAGACCTTGCCGCCTTCGGCAAGCACATGAACGCCTCCCACGAGTCTCTGGCGAACCTCTTTGAGATCACGGGGTCCGAGCTTGACGCCTTGGCCTATGCGGCGCAGAGGCAGGACGGGGTGCGCGGATCCCGCATGACGGGCGGCGGCTTTGGCGGCTGCACCGTAAGCCTTGTGGAAGAAGCGCACGTTGAAAGCTTCAAACACAACGTTGGCGCGAGCTACCGCGCGGCCACGGGTATCACGCCCGATTTCTACATCGCCAACATCGGCAGCGGCGCGGGGAGAATCGGCTGATGATCGAGCTTGAAGTGGAACGCCTGCTGTGCTATGCCCTGGGCAAGGGCTTGATAGACCCTCTCGACACCATTATGTGCCGCAACGCCCTGCTGGATCTGCTGGGTCTGCCCGCGCCCTATGACGGCGAACCCGTGGCCTACGCCAATGACACCGCCACCGAAGTGCTGGAGAACATGCTGGACTGCTGCGCCGAGCGCGGCCTACTTATCTCCCGCACCGCGGCCGCCCGCGACCTCTTCGCCGCAAGAATTATGGGTCTGCTTACGCCGCGCCAATCGGATGTCGTGCGCCGCTTCCGCGCCAACTACGGCACATCCCCCGACACGGCCACGCGGGAGTTCTACCGATTCTGCCGCGCCACCCACTACATCCAATCCGACCGCGTAAGCAAGGACGTGCGCTGGAGCAGCCCCACCGAATTCGGCGAACTGCAAATCAGCATCAACCTCTCGAAGCCGGAGAAGGATCCGCGCGATATCGCCGCCGCAAAAGACGCGCAGCAAGCGGGCTACCCCAAGTGTCTGCTCTGCGCCGAGAACGTGGGCTTCGCGGGCAACGCCGCCCACCCCGCGCGGCAGAACCACCGCACCATACCCCTTGTCCTGCACGGCGAGACGTGGCACTTCCAATATTCGCCATATGTCTACTACAACGAACATTGCATCGTGCTGGACGAGCTGCACCGACCCATGAAGCTTGGCGAAGCCACCTTCCGCCGCCTTACGGACTTCACGGAGCAGTTCCCCCACTACTTCATCGGCTCCAACGCCGATCTGCCCATCGTGGGCGGCTCCATCCTCAGCCACGACCACTTCCAGGGCGGCCGCCACACCTTCCCCATGGAGACCGCGCCGGCATACAAACACTTTTCCCACGCGCAATACGCGCACACATCCGTAAAACTTGTGAAGTGGCCGATGTCCGTCATACGTTTAGCAGACGCAAATAAGATCCGCGTTGTACACGCCGCCATGCACATTCTCGAGGGCTGGCGCGGTTACGCGGATCCCGCGGCGGACATCCTGCCGCACACGGACGGCACGCCCCACAACACCGTCACGCCCATCACGCGGCGAAACGCCGCCGGCCTCTTCGAGATGGACATAGTACTGCGCAACAACCGCACGACGGACGAGCATCCGCTGGGTTTATTCCACCCCCACGCGGATCTGCACCACATCAAGAAGGAGAACATCGGCCTGATCGAGGTTATGGGGCTTGCCGTGCTTCCCGGCAGGCTCTTGGCGGAGCTTGAGGGCATTGCCGAGGTGCTGCAAGGAAACGCGTCCGCCGAACCCGCCCGGGATCCCGCGCACCCGCTGCACAAGCACCTGGGCTGGATGTCCGCCCTGTGCGAGAGGCACGGCACCGGCCTTTCCCGCGCGGAAGCCCAAAGCATCATCCAAGACGAGGTAGCCGCCGTATTCGCCAAGGTTCTGGCCGACGCCGGGGTGTTCAAGCACGACGAAAAGGGCATCCGCAACTTTGTAAAGTTCATGGACGCCCTGGGGTTTCGTGAAACAGCTATTTCTTAGCTTGGTACTTGCGCATGTCCAGCGCGACGGCCGTCAGGATGATCGTGCCGGTGATGATCAGGCGCACGTCGGACGATACGCCGAGCCATTGCAGAGCCACGCTTATGACCTGCAGCAGGATCACGCCCGTTACGATCCCGCGGATCTTGCCCACGCCGCCCGTGAAGGACACGCCGCCGATAACACAGGCCGCGATTGCGTCAAGCTCCGCCATAACGCCCGTAGTGGGGCCGTTGGAACCGATTCTGGCGGCCTCCACAAAACCGGAGAAGCCGTACAACACGCCGGCAATGCCGAATATCATAATGGTAGTGGCCTTCACCGACACGCCAGAAACATTGGCCGCTTCGGCATTCGCGCCCACGGCATACATGTTCTTGCCAAGGGTGGTCTTGTTCCAGACGAACCACATTATCGCCGTGGCCGCTATGGCAAAGAACACAAAGTGCGGAACCGGCGTGCCGAAGAGGTCCACCGTGCCGCGCACAAACTGGCCGTATTCAGGGGTAAGGCCGGCGATGGGGCCGCCGCCGTTCATGCGCACATACCACAGCACCACGCCGTTGAGTATGATCATCGTGGAAAGCGTGACGATGAACGGATGCAGCTTAAACGTGGACACAAAGAAGCCGTTGAACATGCCGATGACCCCGCCGATCATCATTACGAGTATCATAACCATGATAATGGGCGGCGGGTCAAGGTTCGGGAACATCTTCGCGGGGAAGATGTCCACCGGGTTTTGCAAAAGAGACGCGGACACCACGGCCATAAGACCCATGATCCTGCCCGCGGAAAGATCCGTTCCCGTAAGGACTATGATTCCGCCGACACCAAGCGCGAGGAACATGCTGGAGCTGGCGCGGTTTATAATGTCTATCATCGAGCCGAGGGACAGGAACTGGTTCGTAAAATTGTTCGCTATGCTGAACCACTGCACATAGGCAACCAGGGCGAGGATGATGATGTAGATGGCGTTCTTGATCAGAAAGTCGCCCCACCAGACCATCTTGCCCTTCGTGTCCAGCTCCGAATACCGCTGCCACACAGCCTTAATACCGCCCATAGCGCGCGCCCCCTCTATACATACTTAGCGGCCAGCATCATTATGTCTTCCTGGCCGGCGGATGAATCCACCGTGCCGGCAAGGCGGCCGTTAGACATCACCAAGATCCTGTCGCACACACCCAGAAGCTCCGGCAGTTCGCTGGAAACCATTACGATCGCCTTGCCCTCCTTGGCCAGGTCTATCATCAGCTGGTAGATCTCGTACTTCGCGCCCACGTCTATGCCGCGCGTTGGTTCGTCGAAGAGGTATATGTCCGGGTTTGTCAGCACCCACCGGCCGATGATCACCTTCTGCTGGTTGCCGCCGGACAGCGTGTTGATCTTCGCGAACTGGCTGTGGGTCTTGACCCGGAACTTGCCGATGGACCACACCGTGTCGTCGCTCATGCTCTTGCTGCTAAGGTACAGCCTCTTGACGAGGTACTTCTTTATGTTGGCGATAGTTGTATTCTCGCGGATGTTGAGTACGCCGAATATGCCCGTGGCGCGGCGTTCCTCCGTCAGCATGGCGAAGCCGTTGCGCTTTGCGCGGCGCGGGCCGGTGTTGTGTATTTCGGCGCCGCCCTTGAAAATCTTGCCGGACTTCACTGTGGCAAGGCCGAACAGGCTCTCCAGCATCTCTGTGCGCCCCGCGCCCATGAGGCCGGCCACGCCCAGGATCTCGCCCTTTCGAAGCTCGAAGGAGACGTCGCGCAAGTTGCGGTATGTCGCCGTGAGACCCTCCACCTTCAGCAGAACATCCCCCGGCACGTTAGCCTTAGGCGGATATACATTGCTAAGCTCGCGCCCAACCATCTGCGTTATGATCGTATCAATCGTAAGCTCCGCCGCGGGTGTTGTGGCCACGTGCCGCCCGTCGCGCAGAACCGTCACATCATCGGAAATCTTGAGGATCTCGTTCATCTTGTGCGAAATATAGATGATTCCGCAGCCCCTGTCGCGCAGGCTGAATATTATGCGGAACAGATGCTCCACTTCAACATCCGAAAGGGATGATGTTGGTTCGTCGAAAACCAGTATCTTGCTGTCGTGGGAAACCGCCTTGGCGATCTCCACCATCTGCCGCTGGGACACCGAAAGCGTGCTTATCACAGCCCGCGGATCCACGGCGATGTTCAGATCCTTGAATATCGCCAGCGTATCCCGGTACATCTTGCCGTGGTCGATACCAAGCAGGCCCGACGGGAAACGCCCGAGCCAAATATTCTCCATTACGCTGCGTGTATGTACCTGGTTCAGCTCCTGATGCACCATGGACACACCATGCTCCAGAGCCTGCTTCGAGTTCACGAAGCTAACCTTCTTGCCCTCCAGCACAAACTCGCCGCTGTCGGCGGAGTAAATTCCGAAGAGGCACTTCATCAGCGTAGACTTGCCCGCGCCGTTTTCGCCCATCAGCGAATGGATGGTACCCGCGCGTACACTCACGCTGACATCATCAAGAGCCTTCACACCGGGGAAGGCCTTGCTGACATTCCTGATCTCGAGAAGATTCTGCATACGCCGACCTCCTAATAGTGCCAAACCGTGGGATTTCGTCCCGCACCCTGCAAGGGACTTCGCCCCTTGACCCTAAACTCTGCAGCGATACGGGTCAAGGGCGAAGCCCTTGTGGGAGTTTAGGGCGAAGCCCTCAAGGTCTTTATCTAGTTAACAATACCGTGAGGTATACGGATCTTGGCGGCAGTTGCATCAATGTTGTGATGCCCTGTGTTGGCCATAAGGTTGTAGCCGGTTGCGATGTTGTTGCTAAGCTCGAGAACAGCCAGACCCATGCCCGCGCCGTCCTGCATTACGGTGCCTGTCATGGTGCCGTCGTTGATGGCGATTCTTGCAATGTCAGTTGCGTCAACGCCGAACACCGGCAGCTTAGGCGCACCCGCCGCGCCTGTGTTAAAGCCGATTTCGTTAAGAGCCTGGATTGCGCCCAGAGCCGCGTCGTCGTTGTTGGCGATTACAAGCTCGATGTCGCCGGCTGTCGGATCGTGTGCCGAGAGAGCCGTGTTCACCAGGTTGAAGGACTCCGCCGCCGACCAGTTGGCGTAGAGGAAGTAGTTGCTGATTCCGTCGTCGGCGTAGAGGCTGCTTGTCTCGTTCGCCGCGGATGGAACAAGGGTGATGCCCGCGCCCGCGTCGGCCAGCATGGTGTTGGCCGTTCTCACGGAGTAGTATGTGCGGAAGAAGGCTTCCGCGTTGCCGTGTTCGCCGCGCATCATGATGTACCTGATGTAGCCGTCGCCGTCTACGTCGAAGATGCTTGCGTTGTCGCCGTCCATCAGGAAGTTGGCAATGGCGATACCCTGGAACACGCCGGCCTCCGCCGCGTCAGTGCCGATAAACACCGAGTCTGCGTAGGAGTTGATAACATCGTCGCTTACTTCGCGGTTGAAGAATATTACAGGCACGTCCGCGCCGCGGGCGAGATCCACGATGTTCATGGCCACGTCCTCCGCGCCTGTGGTGACTATGTTCACGATAAGAAGGTCTGTGCCCTGCATGATAGCCGTTTGGATCTGCTCTGTCTGTGTTGCTTGGTTGTCCATGCTGTCGTGGTGGCGGACGTTAAGGTTCGGGAAGCCCGCTTCCTGCTCGATCATGGAGTTGCGCACGCTGGCCAGGAATGTGTCGGCAAAGGTGTACCAGAACACGTCGGCGTTGATCATCCCGCCATATTCGGGAGACGGCTCTGTCACCGCGTCGTCATCCTCCTCTTCCTGCTGCGGCTGGGGTGCCGGCGGCTGCTGTGCCGGCTGGTTCGGCGTACACGCGCCAAGCACCAGCATCGCGCTTAAAATCAGGCCAATGCCTGCCAGGATCTTGCTCTTCTTCATAACGGTTTACCTCCAGTGTAATGCAGTTCCGCTTGACACTAAGCTTCATCGTTCGCCGGAACCGCAGTGAACCATTGCGGTTCCGGCTCCGATTCAGCAAGTGTCAAGGGGAACTGCTATTATTAGGGTGTAGCTCGTACCCTATATAAATTGTAAGCTAAATGTAACACAAACGTCACATTTTGTCAATAGCATTTTCTGCATTTGTGCAAACAAAAGGCCGCACCGCCGCGAAACCCGGGGATTTTCTACCCTTAACGCCGGCGAACGGCCTGTATTTTTATGCAGATTGCCTGTCCCGGGGCTAACCCACCCGCTTGCGTCTTGACGCACGCCACGCCCTGCGTTTCTCCAGCTTTTCGGCATCTTCCCTGCGTTCTTCTTCCTCCACATAGTCCTTGTATTCTTGGCTGGAAGTCCGCATAATGTTGTATGCCTTGTCCGTGTAGAGGATTCCGTCCAGATGGTCGATTTCGTGTTCAATGGCGATGGCCAGCAGACCTTCGGCCTCCAGCTCAAACGCCTCCAGGCTGCGGTTCTGCGCCCACACCTTCAGGTATGCCGGGCGTTTCACAACACCCGCAATGCCGTCGATGCTCAGGCAGCCCTCCATCTTCTCCTGCTCTCCGCTCGCCTCCAGTATCCTTGGGTTGATGAGTTCGTAGAGGATGTCGTCGTCCGGGACGCGCACCAGGGCTATGCGGCGCAGTATCCCCACCTGCGGCGCGGCCAGGCCTACGCCGTCGGCGGCGTCCAGCGTCTCGGCCATATCGTCCAGCAGTGTCAGTATTGTCGGCGTAATCTTCTCCACAGGCTTGGATATCTTGCGCAGAAGCTCATCGTGTTCGGACAGTATATTTCTTAGTGCCATAATGCTCTCCATTCCCGGAACATGCGCTTGGGCACATGTTCTTACCTTAATAGATTGTGAGTGGATTCAGAGTGATATTCAGCGTTATGCCGCTTGTGTCCTCCTGTGTGCGCAGGCGTTTTGCGGCGGAGTTTGCGAAGTCGCGCAGGGCGGCTTCGTCGCGGTGTTTCAGGATCAGCCGCCAGCGGTACCTGTGCTTTATCTTCGACACCACGGCGGGGCTTGGCCCCAGCATCTCGCAATCGGCCGCGCCGTCCAACGCGCGCATGATGTCCAGCAGTTTGTGAAGCAGCGATATAACCAGTTTCTCCGATTCGCCCGACGCGAGTATTGTCAGTATATGGGAAAACGGCGGATACTCCATTTGACGGCGCAGGATTATCTCACGGTCGTAGAATTCGTTGTAGTCGGCGTGTTTGGCGCAAATTATAGCGTAATGCTCGGGCTGGTAGGTCTGGATGTAGACATCACCCTTGTGCGCCCCGCGCCCCGCACGCCCCGCCACCTGTGTCAGCAGCTGGAAGGTTGTCTCGGCCGCGCGGAAGTCTCCGCTGTTGAGCGAAAGATCGGCGGCCACCACGCCCACGGTGGTAACCCCCGGGAAGTCCAGCCCCTTGGCGATCATCTGCGTGCCGATAAGCACCCCGGCTTCGCCTGTGCGAAACCGCGCAAGGATCTCCTCGTGCTTGTGCTTGCCGGAGGTTGTGTCCATGTCCATCCGCGCAATGCCCACCCCGGGCAGGAGCTTCGCCACTTCTTCCTCCACCCGCTGGGTGCCCAGGCCGAAGTACTTTATGTAGCGCGAGTCACACTGCGGGCATGTTGCGGGGTTGCGCACCTTCCTGCCGCAATAGTGGCACATCAGCCGCTTGTCGAACGTGTGGTATGTATAGTTTATGCTGCAGCTGTCACACTGCATCACGAAGCCGCATCTTCTGCACGACACAAAGGTCGAGAAGCCGCGCCTGTTCAGGAAGAGTATGGACTGGTGGCCGGCGGCGTAGTTGGCCCGCAGGGCGCGTTCCAGCGGGCGGCTGAACATGGTTGTATTGCCCTCGGCCAGCTCTTGGCGCATGTCCACCACGTGGATCTCCGGCGGGCTGTCGTTCACCCGTGTGTTAATGCTCACGAGCTTTACGCGCCCCGCAAGCGCGTCGTGGTACGTTTCCACCATGGGCGTGGCGGAACCCAGCACCACCATGGGCTTGGGCGCGGCCAAACCCTTGCCGCCGGAGATTCGGACGCGTTCCTCCGCAACTTCCAACGTGCTGTACTTGGGCGTTGTCTCCGATTTATATGTCTTTTCGTGTTCTTCGTCGATAACGATGAGGCCAAGGTTCGCAAACGGCGCGAACACCGCCGAACGCGGGCCGATCATGATGGAGATCTCGCCGTCGCGGGCCTTCTTCCATTGGTCGTAGCGTTCGCCAAGGCTTAGGCGGCTGTGCGTCACCGAAAGCTTGCGCCCGAAGCGGCCGAACAAGGTACTGACGGTCTGCGGCGTAAGCGATATCTCCGGCACAAGCATGATGGCCTGCCTGCCCTGTTCCAGCACGTATTCTATCAGCCGCATGTAAATTTCGGTCTTGCCGCTGCCCGTTACTCCGTGTACAAGGTTCACAAGCTTGCCGCCCGGAAGGATCTCGCGGACGGCGCGTTCCTGATCCTCCGTGAGTTTGTGGCGCACGGCCGCGCCCTGCTCCTCCGCCGAAGCGGTGGTGCTGCGTTTAACGCGCACCCGTTCCGTCACGATAATACCCTTGGCGGCCAAGGTCTTGATCGGCGAAGCCGATATTTTCAGGAACTTGCGGATGTCGCTGACGGGCGTGCCGCCGCGTTCTGTCAGAAACTCCACCACGGCCTTGGCCGCGCCGCTCATAACGCCCGTGTCGGCGGGTTCGTCCGCTTCATCGGTGTCATAGTTCATATAGGCGTACTGCACATACAGCTCCAGATTGTGCATGTCCTGCACGTTGTGGCTCTCTGTAACCACGCCCAGACGCACCAGTGCCGCAACAACCGGCCGCGCCCGGTCTACCTCGTTTTCAAGCTCGCTCAACAGGCAGTTCCCCCCGTGCCGGCGAATATATTCCGCCACGGCGGCCTGCGCCGGGCTAAGCTTGGCGGCCTGCGCTTCGCCGTGCAGGGTCAGCAGGGTTTCCGCGGCAAGCTTCACACCCGCGGGGATGATGGTGCGCAGACATTCGTAGAGCGTGGCGGAATACTTGCCGCTCATCCACACCGCCAGCTCCAGCAGTTCAGCGTCAAACACCGGCCCGCCGTCGATAATTGCGTCCACAGACTTCATGCCGCGCCCCGTATAATCCGGCACGTCCGACAGACCCACGACATAGGCCTCCACGCGCTTGTCAGAACGCCCAAATGGCACCATCACGCGCGAACCTATGCCGATCTCCCGCACTTCCGGCGGCACCGCATATTCGAACACGCGGTCCACTTCCTGCGCCGTTACGGCCACGACGACCTTTGCGTAGCGGGTCACTACTCCATGTCTCCGGAATATTCCGGGAAGAAGTCGCTTCCGTCGCTGCGGCTGTAGGGGTGTACGTCGTTACCATGCACGTCCTTGGAAAGCGATATGGCCAGCTTGCCCTCGTACATCTCGCTGATGGCCACAGACACGGCCTTGCCCGATTCAGTGTCGCACAGAGCCTCGTCGCCCTCGATAAGCTGTCGCGCGCGCTTTGCCGCGGCGATCACAATGGTGTAGCGCGACGTAACCTTCATGTCGATATCTTCCTGCTTGTTCAGAACTTCCATAAGCTCACTATACGACGGCCTTAACATTGGCACCTTCCTCTTCTTCGTCCTTGTTTGTGTTAAACTCCCTGCACATATCCTCTATGCGCATCCCGTGCCAGGTTCCGTTTCTAAGCTCGCTCACAACGCCTTGGCTGCGGAACGGCTTCATGGATTCCACCGCGACTATGGCGTCTATGCGCCTCACGGCCTCTTCGACATCGTTGTTGATCACCAGGTAGTCATACTTATCTATAAGTTCAACTTCCTCTTCCGCGCGGTACAGCCGATCTTCTATCGTTTCGGCCGATTCTGTGTTGCGTGTCACCAGGCGGCGTGCCAGCTCCTTCATTGTAGGCGGCACGAGGAATATGAGTATGCAATTTTTGAACTGCGCCTGAACCTGCAAAGCTCCGTTAACCTCTATTTCAAGCACTACGGTACTGCCTTCGTTGATCTTCTGCTCCACATAGTCCCTTGGCGTGCCGTAGCAGTTCCCGCAGAAGTATGCGTGTTCCAACAGTCTTCCCTCTTCGCGCATGATGTTAAACTCTTCCATCGTGCGGAAGAAGTAGTGTATGCCCTCCTGTTCCCCTGCGCGTTTCTCCCGCGTGGTCATCGACACCGACAGCGCGTAGCGCGACTTATCAAGAGCCTTCACAACCGTACCCTTTCCGGAGCCGGACGGCCCAGATATTATTATCAACATTCCCGAATTGTTTCCCGCGTTATTCATTTGTGCCCCTCTTTTCGAAAGTTATTCCCTTCGTATGTGTAGCTGTTCTGATTTTTAACCAGAACAGCTACCGGAGCGGCTATCCGTCCTGTTCGTCGTCCGGGGGCAGTTCCTTGTGTACCGCGCGGCCGGCCAGGGTTTCGGGCAGAAGCGAAGAAAGCACCACGTGGCCGCTATCCGTTACGATTACGGCTCTGGTGCGCCTTCCGCATGTTGCGTCAACCAGGTTGCCTCCGCTTCGCGCATCCGTGATAATGCGCTTCACGGGGGCGGCCTCCGGGCTGACTATCGACACTATCCTATCCGTAAACACCATGTTCCCGAAGCCTACGTTTAACACCTTCACAGTAGTCATAACGGCCGACCTTTCCTTACAAAGTACGTCTGCTTGCGTTGGCCACGCGTTCGCGCACTTCCGCTATCTCTTCCTTCGTCATGCCCGACTTTGCCTTTTCCGCCATAACCACAAGCTGCCTCTGCCGCTCGTTTTCATCCGCAGACACCAGCATAAGTATGTCAAAGAGCCATTCCTCCTGAGCCTTCTTTATCTCACGTTCCGATGGCATGGCCGTTCCTCCCCTAGTTTGGTTTGCGTTAACCGCGGCGATGTGTTACAATCGGTAATTATACCATTATACATTCGAAGTCGGCGTGCGTCAAGTTCATTTCGCGCCGGCAGCTAAGGAGAATCTCAATGCCTCTCGACGGAATCGTCATTTCGAACATCACGCGTGATATACGCCGCGCCGCGCTCGGCGGGCGGATAGACAAAATATACCAGCCGGAGAAGGACGAGATCGTGGCCAACATACGCAGCCTGGGCAGCAACCTCAAGCTGCTGATCACGGCGAACTCGTCGCACCCGCGCGTACACTTCACAAACACGGCCAAGGCTAATCCGCTGACTGCGCCGCTGTTTTGCATGGTGCTGCGCAAGCACCTGGGCGGCGGCAAGATCGTGTCTGTGGAACAGCCGGGCTTCGAGCGTATTATCGAGATCGGCGTAGAGTCCCGCAACGAGATGGGCGACGAGACCCGCAAACGGCTGATCATCGAGATAATGGGCAAGCACAGCAACATCATGCTGACGGACGAACGCGGCGTGATACTGGACAGCGCGCGGCACGTAGGGCGCGACACCAGCTCTGTGCGCGAAGTTCTGCCCGGCCTTGTTTACAGCCGCCCGCCTTCCCAAGGCAAGACGAACCCTATGGAGCTTGACCGCGCGGACTTCTTGGCGCGTCTTGAAGCGGCCGGCGCGGTTGGCCTTGCGCAGTTCCTGATGGGCGGCTACAGCGGCATATCCCCGGCGGCGGCGGCGGAAGTCTGCTACCGCGCGGGTCTCGCCCCGGACTTGACGTGCGCGGTGGCGGATGGCGCGGCCGCCGCAAGGCTCTTCGACACCTTCGCGCGGCTGACCGCCGACATCCGCGCGGAATCCTTCGCGCCGGAAATCGTAGTCAGCAACGGCAAGCCGGCGGACTTCGCCGCAATCGAGATGACAATGTTCAACGGGCTTGCAGACTGCGAAAAGCGGCCTTTCGGCGATATCAGCGAAATGCTGGAACATTTCTACACGGAAAAGGACGCCCGCCTGCGTGTAGACCAAAAGACCGCGGACATCCGCAAGCACCTGACAAACAACGCCGAACGCTGCGCCAAGAAGCACGAGACCCACATCCGCACCCTGCGCGATATCGCCGGGCGCGAGAAGCACAAGCTAATGGGCGAGCTTCTGACCGCCAACATCTACCAATTGGAGAAGGGCATGACAACCTTCGCCGCGCAAAACTACTATGACGAAAACCTACCCACCGTCGAGATCCCGCTGGACGCGAACCTTGAACCCGCCGAGAACGCCCAGAAGTACTTCAAGCGTTACAACAAGGAGAAGCGCACCTTCACGGCTCTGCGGGAGCAGATGGCCGCCAACGACGCGGAGCAGGAATACCTGCGTACGCTGCTGCAAACGCTGAACACCTGCCGCGACGAAGCGGACATCGAACAAGTGCGCGAAGAGCTTGCCGAAAACGGCTATGTAAAGAAGCGCAAGAAACACGCAAAACCCGTGAAGGCGCGTCCTCTGCACTATCTGTCACACAACGGCACCGACATCTTCGTGGGCAAGAACAATAAGCAGAACGACGAGCTGACTCTGCGCACCGCCGGCAATCAGGATATCTGGCTGCACGCGAAGGACATGCCCGGCTCCCACGTTCTTATCAAGAACGGCGGCGCGCCTGTGTCCGACACAACCCTGGCCGAGGCCGCCATGCTGGCCGCGTACTACAGCAAGGGCAAGAACGGCTCCAACGTGCCTGTCGACTACACAATCCGCAAGAACGTGCGCAAGCCCGGCGGCGCGAAGCCGGGAATGGTGATCTACGACAATTTCCGCACGCTCTACGTCACGCCCGACGAAGATGCGGTAAAGGCTCTGCGCCAAGTATAAATTTCGGCGAACTTCGCAGACTATGCTCATGCGTATATTTAGATATGCCGTTATTGCGGCGACCATAACACTGACAAGCGTCCTGCTGACGCCGGACATACATGCCCGGGAAGTTCGCGTTAGCGATGAGACCCGCATTCGCTGGATGGAGTTTGACGTTCCGCACACCGTGCTGGCACAGGCCATGGAGTATGACATCAAGTTCCACAAGGCCGGCACGCCGGTCTACTGGGTGGATCTGCTGGCATACGGCGCGGCGAAAAACTGGGGCAAGTTCCCCAAGGAGCCGCACTGCCCGCACATCAGCTCCGCCGCGTTAAAGCTTGCCGCGGGGCAGGATATGGCGGAGCTTGCCCAGGGGCTCAAGCTCTTCCCGTTTTATCGCAAGGCCTACGGCGCGGTGCTGGGCTGGATGGTCGGCGAATATGAGGTGCTGGCGGGGGAAACGCGGGAGCGCAGATATGGCCTGCGCGCCTTCTTCCCCCTTGCGCAGGGCTACGGCTACACCCACTTCGACGACTTCGGCGCGAGGCGTTCCTACGGCTACAGCCGCCCGCACCTTGGCCACGACCTTATGGCGCGGACAGGCACCCCTGTGATCGCCGTGGAGGACGGTTATGTGGAGGCCATGGGCTGGAACCGCTACGGCGGCTGGCGCATCGGCGTGCGCAGCGTGGATCGGCGCAGGTATTATTACTATGCCCATCTGCGCCGCGACCATCCCTTCCACAAGGCTCTGTCCGAAGGCGGCTTCGTCCGCGCGGGCGACGTGCTGGGTTATGTGGGCCGCACGGGCTACAGCGACACGGAAAACGTGAACAACATCAGCGTGCCGCACCTTCATCTGGGTTTGCAAATAATTTTCGACGAAACACAAAAAGACGGCTACAACCAGATCTGGGTAGACGTTTACAGCCTGTCGCGCTTCCTTTCGTCCAACAAAATGCCCGTGCGCCGCAACGAGCAAACGCGCGACTTCGAGCGCACCATCACCATCGAGAGCGTGGCCTACGAGTAACCAAGTTTTTCCAAGCACACTTCAACGGCGGTAAGAGCCTCTTCAAGACGGCCTTGCCGCTTGTTGCGTATTATATCGTCAACATAGGGGCCGATGTCGGCGGCCTGGGTATGGTCTCTCAAGTTCCTTACCGCGGCGTTTACGGCTCCGTAATCATCGTTTTGCAGGGCTTGTTTCAGAGCAAGCAGGGTTGCCGCCAGCTCCTTTGGGTCTACGTCCACGCGCTCACCGGTACGCGCCTGCGCCAAGGCGTCGTCAATGTTTTGCAAAATTATGCCGTACTCACGCAGCAGGGTGTCTGTGTGTTCGAGAATGTACGGCTGATCCTTGCGGTGCCCCGCGTCCTCCAGCTCCTTGGCGCGTTCCGACAATTTCAACGCCCCAACGCCTGAGGCCGCGCCCTTCACGGCGTCTACCAATGTTGTATACAGCACGATATCCCGGGCAGACAGCGCGGATTCAATCTCCAATATCTTCTTGCGGCCTTCGCCGCTGAATATCGCCAATATCTTCATATACCGATCGAGCTTGCCCCGCATTTGGGAAAGCCCCTTGTCCACGTCAATCCCTTCTATAATCAAGCTCATACAACACCTCCTCGCTACACGCCATCTTCTTCGATCAAACCGACGGGAAGCCATTTCCGCAAACAGCTGTTAAGCTGCTTATAGTCCAGCGGTTTCGGCAGAACCGCGTCCATCCCGTTCTCCTTGAACATCTGTTCCGTACCCTTCACCACGTTTGCCGTCAGGGCGATTATCGGCACAACGGCGTTGTGCCCTCCCTGGCTCCGTATTTCGCGCGTTGCCTCCACGCCGTCCATTACGGGCATCATGTGATCCATGAAGATCATGTCGTAGCGGTGCAGCTTCGTGAGGTTTATGGCCCGGGCCGCGCTCCCCACCATGTCCGGCAAAATGTCGAACATCTCGAGCATCACCTCGGCCACGATCAGGTTCGAGTCCATGTCGTCCACAACCAGCACCCGCGCGTCCGGCGCGAAGAAGTCCTTCACTTCGTTCGAAACCGCCTCGACCGCGCCCAACGCCGGCACAAACGGCAAGTAGACCGAAAAGGTGGAGCCTTCGCCGTACACGCTGTTCAGCCAGATATCGCCGCCCATAAGGCGGCACAGGTTGTACACAATGGCAAGCCCCAGCCCCGTGCCCACCACGTCGCGGTTCCTGCGCAGGTCAAGCTGTTCAAAGGGCTTGAAGAGCTTGCCGGATTCCGCTTCGCGTATGCCTATGCCGGTATCCTGTATGTCGAAGCGCAGGCGGTTGTCGCCCTCTATCCACGCGGAAAACACTACGCGCCCCTTGCGCGTATACTTCACGGCGTTGGACAGCAGGTTGGTGAGTATCTGCCGCAGGTGGGTTTCGTCGCCGCAGATGTTTGCGGGAAGATCCGGGCTGATCTTGAAGCGCAGCTCCAACTGCTTTTCCCTGCACGGCAGTTCGAACATGGAGCGCAGACTCTCGAGCATGGACAGCAGGCAGAAGTCCTCGCTCACGGTCTCCATCTTGCCGGCCTCTATCTTTGAGAAGTCCAGCACGTCGGTGATGATGCCGAGCAGTGAATCCGACGCCCTCTGGATATCCTTGATAAACTTGCTTGCCTCCGGCGAGAGTTCCATTCGGTCCAGCGCGGTGCTCAGGCCGATTATGGCGTTCATGGGCGTGCGGATCTCGTGGCTCATTACGGCCAAAAAGTCCGACTTTGCGTTGCTTGCCGCTTCCGCCCGCTGTTTCTCCAGCATCAGCTCCGTATAGTCCAGCATCACGATCAGCACGCCGGACTCGATGTTTGCGCCGGCGTGTTCCTCGCGCCCCACACGCCTGAACCCCACGGAGTAGTAATGCGGCTTGCCGTCCTTCGAGAAATCTATCCAGGCGTTAAACTCCGTTGCGTCTCCCGGTTCGGGAATGCCTTGCATAGCGTCCCTGAACATCTTGAAGGTTTCGCGGGAAAAATATTGCGCGAACACCTCTTCGTAACCGTGGTTCTTGATAAAGTCGAAGTTCGGCGTGCCGGTGACTTCCATCAGCGCGTTTGTGGAAAGCACAAATCTGCCTGCGTCGTCCAGCAACACTATTATGCTGGGGCAGTTGTGCAGCAGCAAGTCTGTGTAAGACTTCTGCCGCGCGTTTGCTTGGGAGAGCGCGTTGCCGATGGCGTCCTTCGCCTCCGACGCGCGCGTGACCTTGTGCAGGAAGCTCTGCGCCATGCGCACTTCCCGCTCCAGCTTCTTCACATTCGCCCGCAAAACCGCGTTTTCCGCTTCCAATGCACCATAGTCGCTCATTGATCCCTCACCCTGCATTACAGCAAGCAGGCCACTAATGCATTATTGTGAAATCTGTTTACGGCGTGTCCTTCCGATACCTTCGTGGGGCAGATCTCTCCGCCGGAACACGCCATCATGTACGGCAGCTTGCCGGAAATCAGGCGGCTGACGATCTCCATTTCGCCGAAATGGTCGAAGCCCAGTGTCATGCTGCGCGATATGCACGAAAATATCATCAGGCCGGACGCGCCCTCCAGGTCTTGCTGTATACGCTCCGCGGCCTGCTCCGTGGTCAGCAGTACATA
>Ga0131853_10008672_pt1 | contig 18543 bp, 19 predicted proteins | sample TergutLab28metaG_FD_92764 | JGI IMG/M metagenome (GOLD analysis project Ga0131853, IMG submission 92764) | Labiotermes labralis P1 segment gut microbial communities from Petit-Saut dam, French Guiana - Lab288 P1 (version 2) (version 2) | ecosystem: Host-associated > Arthropoda: Insects >...
GTGGATTTGGCCTACTATTATTCAGATAATAAAGAATGTGAAATACAAGGGCGATTTGGAAATGGGCAAAACATATGTAACTGACCCCATATCAAAAAAGCGGCTTATGAATTTAGGCGAAAAGGATTCGTACTATGTTGAAAATAACCATACTCCCATAATATCAGCAAGTGATTTTCAAAAGGCCCAGGACATACTCAACAAGCGTGGTGAACACATTAAGCATAAAGGTAAGCGATGGGATAAGTATAGCCGTCAATATCCTTTTAGCAGTATGATTTATTGTGCTTTCTGCGGAAGCGTATATAGCAGACGTAATCAGCATAGTGGAACCGAATACGAAAAAAGAGTATGGTCATGTGCAGATGCTGTAAAGAAGGGTAAGAAAGTATGCCCTGACAGCATTGGCAAAATTGACGAAAAGGACTTGGAACAGGCTTTTGTCGAAGCGTTCCGTTTGATGTGTAGCAGTAGCAAGGACATCATAACAGAGTTTCTACAGCGTGTAGAAAAATCTTTGAATGAAAACAGTTATGTAAAGGAGCTTGCCAAAGTTGAAAGAAAGGTTTCTACTCTAAAGACCCAACTTGATAGGCTTCTTGAATTACTTCTCGATAACTCCATTACAAAATCCGAGTATGACCCAAAACGTGAGGATATACTGGATAAGTTGGAATCGGCAGAACAAGAGCAAAACGAACTTTCATTTACTGTTAAAAACGATACGCACTTGAAAAAGCGCCTTGCTGAATTTAAGGTACTACTAGAACAAAACGAAGCCATGAACGAGTTTGACCCTGCTGTGTTCGAGAATATGATTGAGAAGATAATCATAGGCGAGATTGACGAGCAAGGGAATAAGAACCCTTATAAAATCACTTTCGTATTTAAGACAGGGTATTTATCAGATTCTCAATCTGTGCCGCCTAAAAAACCAGGTAGGCCAAGTAAAAAGAGTGGGGCGGTTGGAATGGTTGAAGTTGGAGCAGTTAAAAATCAAAATAATTTAATGTGTTCCCATGAAAGTGGACACACAGTTGTCGTGTTTGATGTGATATAATAGTAATTAAAAATGGAGGAAAAAAATCATGGCAAAAATTGTACCCATTTTAGGATTTTCAGGACAAGCCAACCAAGCAATAGAGTTATACACAAAAGCATTTAGCGCGGTTGTTAAAGAAAAATTGCTCTTTTCAGACGCAAATCCAAAGGATTGGCAATGCAAAGATGAAGAAAAGGACTTGGTTTACTACTCGGAAATAGTAATCGGAGGGCAAACAATTTCTCTGGGTGACAATTCCGAGGTCGTGAGAAACGGCGTTACAAATATTTCGGGCAACTCATTTTTTATAGACCTTTTAGTTCATTTCGATTCAGATGATGAACTAAAAACAGCTTATGAAGTGTTGTCAAAGGGCGCAACGATTACTGTGCCGCTGTGTAGCCAAACATATTGTTCTTTGACTTGTGCTTTAATTGACAAGTTTGGTGGACGTTGGCAACTTATGAGTGGTTACAAGGGATAATCGATAGTTACAATCGCATCCAAGCAGAAACGGACACCTCACTGTCTAACCTTTTGGGGTCAGTTCACACAAGTGTCCGTTTTCCTTTATATCTAGCTAATTATTAGTTAGTGGTTTTTCTTACGTATATTTAGATGTGTAGTGTATTACTTCCGGGCAGGCATTTTTCGCCTTCACATACGTAAAATGTAGTTTTATCATTAAGAAGTTTATAATCATCAGTCGACGCGTATAAAACTTTTATGACCCAATTATGCTTTGCTTCAAGTTCTTTCAAGTCATCCATATTTTTCAAGATACAAACGATATCTTTAGTCGGTAGGATAGCGTACAGGTAGAAGCTATTATTTCCCGGATGAGTTGCGGCTTCTTTATTCATAAAATCATTTTGATTTTGAGATAAAGTGTGCAGCCCTATGTCTTTTGTGAGCTTATACAGCCGGTCGAGGTTATAAGCCATAACCGAATTGCCTGACGGAATCGCTCCGTCATAGCTTTCTTTTGGACGCGCGATAAGCTGTTCGCTGTCGTTGCCATATAGATAGAATCCACCGTTTTCTTTGTCGAGAAATTGCTCTACGATTTTGCCGTTGACTTCAAGCGCGCGTTCTAAATAGCTCTCATTAAAGCTTGCTTCGTACAATGAAATTAGCGCCATTGTGTAAAATGCGTAGTCATCAAGAAAACCCGCGCCGCCAAGCTTACCTTCGGTTATGCCGACATGTATTATGTCATCTTTGATTAAATTGCCTTCGATAAATGAAGCAGCCTTTTCGGCAGTCTTTAAATACCGATCATCTTTAAAGGCACGATAGGCATTTGCATGCGCCCAAATCATTAAGCTATTCCACGCGGTCAGAATTTTGTTGTCTTTATGCAAATCATAGCGATTCTTGCGATAATCATAAAGCTTCGGTAAAAGCTCTGTCATGTTTTCAAAAGGCTGTTTTTGCCTGATAATGTTCGGGATGTTTTCTCCTTCAAAATTGCCTTTAAGTGAAATGTCAAAATAATTACAGAATTTTTTGCCATCTTCTTCACCTAAGACTTTTAAAATCTCACCTTGTGAAAAAATATAATACTTGCCCTCAACGCCGTCAATATCGGCATCTTGCGCAGAGTAGAAGCCTCCACCTGAATCTGTCATTTCACAGGAAATATATTCAAATATTTTGCCGGCAATTTCTTTATATAGCGCGTTGCCTGTCACTTCATATGCTAAAGTGTATGAGGCCGCAAGCAGTGCGTTATCATACAGCATTTTCTCAAAATGTGGAGCAAGCCACATTTTATCAGTTGAGTAACGTGAAAAACCGTAGCCGATATGGTCAAAAATACCGCCTTTGTACATTTGAAGCAGCGTCTTTTCAGCCATTTCAATTGCTTCATTATGGCTGTAACTATTATATCCAAGCAGAAACATGAGGTTATGAGGCGACGGAAATTTAGGTGCGCGTCCAAAGCCGCCGTATTCTTTATCAAACATACGCTTGAATGTTAAAAAGGCGTTATCTGCAAGTGTTGCGATTTCAGGTGTTTGACGCAAAGGTGCTTCGGCGTTTAAGTACTTAATAATCTCATCACCGCTTTTTGAAAGTTTTGCCCTTTCGCTTTTCCAGTGGAACATTATTTGATTAAGCAGGTTTTCAAAGTTTTTAGGTGGGAAATAAGTTCCTGCGAAGAAAGGCTTTTGATCAGCTGACATAAAAATACTTGTAGGCCAACCTCCGCTTCCTGTGTACGCTTGACAAACCCTCATATAGACACTGTCAATATCAGGACGTTCCTCTTTGTCGAGTTTAATCGAAACGAAGCTATTATTCAAAATCTTTGCAATTTCTTCATTTTCAAAGCTTTCATGCTCCATAACATGACACCAATGGCATGTTGAATACCCAATAGAAAGAAAAACGGGCTTGTCTTCCGCCTTTGCTTTCTCAAAAGCCTCGTTTCCCCAAGGAAACCAATCGACAGGGTTGTTTGCATGTTGAAGCAGGTAAGGGGATGTTTCGTTGGTCAATCTATTAGATGTTTTTGGATTAGTCATGTTTATAATCTCCTTCGCATTAAAGTTTCACGAAAGATATAGTTCCCGTTCTGTGCCACTGATATTCAAATCTACACAATACCAAGAGCAAGCTCCATCATTTGTGTGAAAGAAGTTTGACGCTCTTCGGCTGTTGCCGCTTCGCCGGTGAACGGGCAGTCTGAAATCGTCACGATGCAAAGCGCATTTTTCCCCGCTCTAGCGGCATTCATATAAAGTGCCGCCGCTTCCATTTCGACAGCTAAAACGTTCATTTTTTGCCAGTCTGCAAGGCTAAGTGCGTCATCATAAAATGTGTCAGATGAGAAAATATTGCCGACCTTAACATTCAGCTTCATCTCTCTTGCCTTATGAACCGCTTTTTCAAGTAGCTCATAACTTGCAACAGGCGCGTAAGTACCCGGAAGATTGTATTGTGTTCCATATGAAGAATTTGTGCAAGTTGCCATACCAATAACTATATCTTTTACATGTAAATCTTTGTCAATTGCGCCTGCTGTGCCGATCCTTATAATGTTTTCAACATCATAAAAATTAAAAAGCTCGTATGAGTAAATACCCATCGACGGCATGCCCATGCCGCTTGCCATAACGCTGACGGGTGTGTCTTTATATATTCCTGTATATCCGTGGATACCACGTACATTATTTACTAATTTTACATCCTCGAGAAAAGTTTCTGCAATAAATTTTGCGCGAAGCGGATCACCCGGCATTAAAATCGTTTTAGCGAAATCACCTTTATTACAAGAAATATGTGGGGTAGGGGTTTTAGACATATTAATATCCTCCTTTGTCATTTTCATTATTTAAAAGCTTAATAAGGCGACTGGTGCCAAGCCTTTTGGCTCCAAATTTTATAAATTCTTCAGCCATCTCAAAACTATTTATGCCGCCCGATGCTTTAATTTTTACGTTTTCGCCAATATGCTCTTTAAGCAATAGGATATCCGCAAGCCGTGCGCCTACGCTGCCAAATCCTGTTGAAGTTTTGATAAAATCAGCTTCGGATTCGGTAATAATTTCACACATTTTGATTTTTTCGTCTTCTGTTAAAATACATGTTTCAATTATCACTTTTAATATTTTACTGCTGCATTCGGCTTTAACTTGCTTAATTTCAGAAATAATATCACTGTACTTGTGTTCTTTAAGCCAACCTATATTTATTACCATATCAATTTCACTAGCGCCATTTTCTAGCGCTTCTAATGTTTCAAAAAGTTTAGATTTAGTAGTGCTGTAACCATTTGGAAATCCAACAACAGTACATAAAGTAATTTTCTCCAGTACATATTCATGTGCAAGTTTTACAAAGCTCGGAGGGATACAAATGGACGCCGTCTGATATTTGACCCCTTCGTCACAAAGAGCTAAAATCTGTTTGCTTGTTGCACTAGGCGAAAGAAGAGTGTGGTCAACCATTTTAAGAATTTCAAATTTTTCCATTTTCCACCTCAAATTTCTCTTAGATTAACTGCTAAATGACACTTTTCCAAAAGATTTTCTTTTCCATCTGGTGAAAGGCGAATGATTTCATGTCCGTTTGAATATATAATGTCTCCGTTTTTACAAATTGTATAATCCATAACTCCTTTTTTTATACATGCTTGACTACCATCTTTAACAGCTCTTACAAGCTCCCAAGTTTGGGGTATGATGCCCGGGAATTTCTCGCCGCGCCGTTGGTTAGCTTTTAATTCCCGCTCAGCATTTATCATATTGCCCTCAAAAAATAGCTCTTTTTCACTTTTCTGTTTAGACCTGATATCTGAACCTGCTTTGCCTGAGCGTAATGATTCCCCACCAAACGCAATTGAGAAGTAGTTTAAAAGACCTAAAATTGCTTTAACAATCCTAATTGGAAACATAAGAATATCAAGGAAAATATTGCTCGAATCACGCGAGTTTTTGTAAGGATGTTTTATAAACAGAATGCTGCCATCCTTATCTTCTTTCGGGGATATGTAGTTAAATTTATCAGATTCAAAAAGCTCTTCTAAGCTTCCGGATTCAATATCATAAGCGCATATACCTGACGGGCCGATGCCTTCCACATGCCCATGCGGCGACCTGGCTACACCTGCGGAAGAAAAGAAGAGTCTATTCCCGCTTTTTGAATAGCTTGGATAATCTTCAATAGTGTCACCTTCGGTAAGTTCTTGATATCGTCCTGTTTTTATGTCAAACACAGCGACATGTCTTTCGGTATAGCTTCCGATGCTTGCCGCGCAACTATCCTCAAAAACATCTACTTTATATATTCGCATTGAATTGCTTGCTATAATATGCCCTTCGATATCATCTGCTTCAAGTCCTTTTTTATAAAGACCACCGAGAGCCCCAAGTGAAGCTGAATAAACTAATCCACCTTTATAAAATGAGGCGCCATTTATCGAAACTTCCCCTTCATAGACATTTGCATCGTCTGCAAAATTATATTTCCCCATAAACTTTGCTCCTGATCCGCTTGTTTTCCATTCGTTTCGATCTTTGATTTTCTTTGCATTATCAATGTATGTAGCGATTTTTTGCGAGTCATATTGTTTTGCGGGCTCACCATCTGCTTTTATGAAAAATTGATTTTTTGATGTATATAAAATATTCCCCATATGTGTCTCCTTATAGTAAATCTTTAACTTCAAGCATGTTTTCCCAATAACGTTTGGGCATATGCGTCATACGGCATCGCGGGTTTTCTCTGCTTTCAATCGAAATTGTATTATAAAACTGCTTCCAAAGCGATTGGTACATTGCTTCTTTTTCTGATATTTCAGGCAGCTCAATGCTTTCTATTGATATTATTTCACTTTTTCCGTTTTGATAAATAAGGGCGGCTTTATGCGTTTTGTCAAAAATCATGAAGTTTTCACTATCCAAACGAAGCGAAAAGTGGTTTGTAATAAATGGCAAAACGTAATTTTTTGGAGTTATAGTTGAAACAAGTGCATCTCCTAAGTCAGCAAAACGTATAAACCCTTTTAAATTATGCGCCTCTCGAAGCAAATGCAGTTCAGCGGCAAGAAGTGGCGCGATAACTTCGTCGCCAAGTTTGTTTAAAAGCTTTCCGCCCTCTTTATATCCTCGAAGGAGAAACGTTAACATTTTAAGCTCTTTTTGGTGCAGGCAGCTTAGAAATACTGTGCAAATAAGATCTAATGCTTGGCCTGATATCTTTTTTGGGATCGATTCATAAACTCTTTGTGCTTTTTCAGTGTCAGTTGTTATAATCCTTGTATCCAAAAGAGTTAATGGAGCATCTTTTTCAGTATAAATGCCATATGGGCTTTCTTTTGAATATACTGCTTCAAACACACAGCACAAAAACCCTTCAAAGCTACCATCATAAACGTAAATTATATCTGTCATAAATCGCTCCATTTTTCCTTGTCAATAAGCTTGAATTATATCATAAAAAAAAAATTCTCACAACATATTGACAGAAAAAAGGCAATCTGTTATTATTGGATAAATAAAACCAACTAACACAGTAGGAATTGAGGTTGTCATTCAAAGTAAGGAGGTGAGGGATCTGAAAGTTTCAACACGTGGACGCTATGGACTACGCGCGATGGTTGACATCGCATCACAGGAACAAGATAAATCTATAAAACTTAAATCAATAGCTGAGCGGCAAAGCATTTCTGAAAATTATTTAGAGCAGATTATCGCAGTTTTAAAAGGTGCAGGATTAGTTAAAAGCGTGCGAGGTGCGTTTGGTGGATATTCGCTTAGCTGCAACCCGGATGAGATATCCATCAGAAGCATTTTAGAGCTTTTGGAAGGCTCTCTCTATCCTGTTGAATGTCTATCAAGCGATGATAAAACGGCTTGCGGAACAGGAAGCTGTCGAAACTGTGTAACTAAACCTGTTTGGGAAAAAATGTATAAGAGCATGAACGATGTCTTAGACGGTATAATGCTAAGCGACTTGGTTAAAGATTATAATGAAATTTTGAAAGTAGAGGTTAATTAATATGAGCGAATTTATATATCTTGACAATGCGGCAACTACACCAGTTAGAAAAGAAGTTTTTGAAGCTATGAAGCCTTTTTTTGAAGGAGAATTTGGGAACCCTTCAAGCGTTTATGAAATAGCAAGAAATGCAAAGCAGCATATTGAAGACGCGCGCGAAAAGCTTGCGAAAACATTAAATGCCGAATCGTCAGAAATCTATTTTACAGGCTCGGGAACCGAAGCTGATAATTGGGCTATAAAAGGTATCGCTCTGTCAAAAAAGGATAAAGGTAATCATATTATTACATCTGCAATTGAACATCACGCAGTACTTCATACATGTGAATATCTTGAGAAAAACGGATTTGAAGTCACTTATCTCCCTGTTAATGAAGATGGCCTCGTTGAACCGGGTGATCTTAAAAAAGCTATGCGTCCGGAAACAACTTTAGTATCAATAATGTTTGCAAATAACGAAATAGGAACCATCCAACCGATTAAAGAACTTGCTGAAATTGCAAAAGAGGGTGGGGCAGTGTTCCATACTGATGCAGTGCAAGCTGTCGGTCACGTTGAAATAGATGTAAAAGATATGAAAATTGACATGCTCTCTCTATCGGGCCACAAGCTTGGTGCGCCAAAAGGCTCAGGAGCTCTATACATCAAAAAAGGCATCAAAGTAGAACAGTTCATTCATGGCGGAGGTCAAGAGCGCAGAAAACGCGGCGGAACAGAAAACGTAGCCGGGATTGTTGGTCTTGCGGTTGCTGCTGAAATTTCACATAATGAACTTAATGATGAACGTAAGCGGCTCACTGTTCTTAGGGACAAGCTAATTAAAGGAATCGAAGAGAAAATACCAAGCTCTAGAATTAATGGGCATAGAGAAAAGCGCCTTCCGGGTAATGTTAACGTATCGTTTGAGTTTATTGAAGGTGAAGGAATGCTTCTTCATCTTGATATGCACCGAATTTTTGCATCAAGCGGTTCTGCTTGTACTTCTGGGGACTTAGAGCCGTCACATGTGCTTTTAGCAATTGGACTTCCGCATGAAATTGCGCATGGCTCGCTTAGGCTTTCACTTGGTCGAGATAATACAGATTCAGATGTTGATAAAGTGCTTGAAGTTCTTCCGGGGATTGTACAAAGGCTTAGAGATATGTCCCCGCTATATAACCCAGGAAATTAGATAAGGAGCGAACTATACTATGTATACTGCTAAAGTTATGGATCATTTTTCAAACCCAAGAAATGTCGGCGAGATTTTAAGTGCAGACGGCGTTGGAATGGTAGGAAATGCTAGATGTGGCGACATTATGAAAATGTATTTAAAAATAGAAAATGACATTATCCTTGACGCAAAATTTAAGACGTATGGATGCGGTGCAGCCGTTGCTACAAGCAGCGTTGCCACTGAAATGGTTATAGGTAAAACGGTTCAAGAAGTAATCAGAATCAGCAATCAATCTGTTATGGAAGCTCTTGATGGACTACCCCCTGCTAAAGTGCATTGTTCTCTGCTTGCAGAAGAGGCTTTGCATGCTGCACTTTGGGATTACGCCATTAAAAACGGTAAGTACTACGAAGGTCTTAAAGCGCCCGAAGAACATCATGATCATCATGCGAATCATTAAAATGTGAAGGATATAATAATATGTGAAGGATATAATAATTATGAATAATCGTGTGATTGTTGGCATGTCAGGTGGCGTTGACAGTTCTGTTACTGCGTATCTTTTAAAAGAGCAAGGCTATGAAGTGATTGGTGCAACGCTTATTTTCTGGGATAACAAAAACGGTGGTTCTCATGACGCTGAATCTGTTTGTGATAAACTTGGTATACCTTTTTATACTTTTGATGTTCGGGATAAGTTTAAGAAAAATGTCATCGACTATTTTGTAGATTCTTATGTAAAGGCTGAAACGCCAAATCCCTGTGTTGCCTGTAACAGACATATGAAATGGGCAACGATGCTGGAAAAAGCTTCAGAGCTCGGTGCGAATTACATAGCAACGGGTCATTATGCTAAAATTACGCATGATGACAAAACGGGCAGATTCTCTTTAGCTAACGCAACTTCGGGTGCAAAGGACCAGACATATGTTCTTTACAATTTAACACAAGAGCAGCTTGGTAGGACGATTTTGCCGCTTGGAGGCTATGATAAGCCGCAAGTGCGCGAAATTGCAAAAAGACTTGATTTAAAAGTTGCCGATAAGCCTGAAAGTCAAGATATCTGCTTTATTCCTGATGGCGACTATGTTAATTTTATTAAAAACTACGCTAATTTTGAACCAAAGGATGGGAATTTTGTTGACGCATTTGGTAATGTGCTTGGTCATCATAAAGGTATCATAAACTATACTATAGGTCAGAGGAAAGGTCTTGGAATTGCACTTGGCAAGCCCGCCTTTGTGAGTAATATTAATGCAGACACAAATGAAGTCGTTTTGTCTGATAATGATGAGCTTTACTCGAAAGAAATTTTTGCAAAAAATGTAAATTTTGTTACATTAAGTGAATTTGACGGCAAAATAAACTGTAGCGCAAAAATAAGATATAATCAAAAGCCTTCTAAATGCACTGCTGAATTTAAAGATGGAATTTTAAAATGTACTTTTGAGGAACCTCAAAGAGCCGCGACTCCTGGCCAGGCGCTAGTGTTATACTTAGACAATAGAGTTTTATGCGGCGGAACAATATTTAAAAAAGCCTAATGACACACTGTCAGGCTTTTTTTGATTTAGCATTTTTTTTGCATAAAAAGGAATGCTCTTTTTTGGATTATATATTGACATTATCGTTTATAGCAAGTATATTATAGTTTGATAGAATAATTACAGATAAAAGGTGATTTATGAAAAGCCGATTTTTTAAAATCGTGCTTTGTATGGTTTTTGTAATTTTCGTATTGTTTTTTATAGCTTCATCTTCTATGTTTGATATATATAAAGTTGAAATATTTGGTAGTAATCGTGTTAGTGAACAAGAAATAAGAGGCGCATCCGGAGCTATAGCAGGGATAAATATTTTAAGCTTTAATACGCGAAGAGCAAGAAGAGAGCTTTTACAAAATCATTATATTGAAAGAGTCAATATTGAAAGGGATTTTTTTAACGGAATTTTAACAATAACCATCAGAGAGCGAATACTTAGCGGATTTATTGAACATTCAAGCGGCTCTTTTATATACATAGACAAAAACGGAAGAGTGCTTGATGTCAGGTCGTATTACACTGAACCAATGCCCATAGTTGTAGGTCTTGAATTTACAGAATTTCGCGTTGGGGAGATTTTACAGGTTGCAAATCAAGCTGCGTTCGACCATTTGGTTGTTCTAACGCAGCTTTTTATCAAATATGAAATAGAGGCAAATGTTCTCAGAGTAGACTTATCAGATACATCAGACATTCAAATACTTTGGGGAAATGTTAGTGTGTCATTTGGCAATATAAGTGATGCGGATGAAAAGATTAGAACTGCAAAAGCTATAATCCAAAGGCTTGAAGATGATAACTTAAAAGGTTTCTTAGACATACGTGACATTAACAGAAATCCTACTTTTAGAGTTTTAACTTAAAACCATAGATAAACCATGATTTCAGGGAGGTTTTGATTTTGATTGATATAGCCAGTTCAAAACTAGGCGCAGCAAAAATAACTGTTGTTGGTGCAGGCGGCGGTGGAAATAATGCCGTTGACAGAATGGTCGAAGATGGTGTCGAGGCCATTGAATTTATTTGTGCAAATACTGACCACCAAGCTTTAGAGCGTTCTATAGCTCCTACCCGTATTCAGCTTGGGGACAAGCTAACTAAAGGTCTTGGTGCGGGTGGTGACCCTGAAGTTGGGCGCAGAGCAGCAGAAGAATCCAAAGATGAAATTAAGCAGCTGCTTTCTGATACAGACATGCTTTTTATAACCGCGGGCATGGGAGGCGGAACAGGCACAGGTTCTGCGCCTATTATTGCGTCTATAGCGCGAGAACTTGGCATTTTAACTGTTGCTGTTGTAACAAAGCCTTTCAGATTCGAAGGCAGACATAGAATGAAAAATGCGGCGGCGGGTATTGAAGAGCTTAAAAAATATGTCGATACTTTAATCGTTATTCCTAATCAACGGCTTCTTGAAGTAATTGATAGAAACACTTCTATGCTCCAAGCGTTTAAAAAAGCAGATGAAACTTTGCGACAAGGTGTGCAAGGTATTGCTGATCTTATATCAAAACCGGGAGAAATAAATCTTGACTTTGCAGACGTGCATACTATTATGTCAGGAAAAGGTATTGCTCATATGGGCGTTGGTCGCGCAAAAGGAAAAGACAGAGTTCAGCTCGCCGCTGAAATGGCAATAAACAGTCCGCTTCTTGAAACTTCTATAAAAGGGGCAACGCATGTGCTTGTGAGCATCGCCGGAGACACAGGTCTGTCGCTCACAGAAACCGATTCAACTATGAACTATATTAATGACATGGTGGATCCCGAAGCCGAAATTATATATGGCACGACTATGGATGACAGCTTAGATGATGAAGTTGTTATTACTGTAATTGCGACAGGTCTTGAAGATGAGAGCGCTTCAGTTGAAAATCAACCAAAACGCATGACAAATGAACTTCCTCAGCAAGTTAGAAAACAACCTCAAATTAACTTGATGAACGAGCAGATTATAGCAGCTAGCCCAATTAATAACGAACAGCAACCTGTTCATAGTCAGCATGTTGCTGAACATCACATGCCTATGCAAGGGCCTTACAGTATGTACGGCATGTCTGATATGCCTATGCCTGGTATGACAGAACCCAAACCGATGTTACAACCTGCTCAATCAGAGCATTATCAAAGCAATAATAACAGAATGAATCCTCAACCTGCCGGTTCGTATCAACAATCTATACCTGTAGCTCCTTATGATTATAGCAATTATGAATCAAGTGAAGAAAATGGAAACGTAACTTTTGACATCCCTGTGTTTTTGCAAAACAAGCGGAAGAATTAAGTTTTAGCCTAAATTTAGATTTAAAAAGGCTTCGTTCTCATTTTGAAGAACGAAGCCTTTTATATTTCCTGTGTAATACTCATTCACAGAAGGGATAATGACAATGCTAAGCATTCGCAATTTAAATAAAACCTACATAAACCGAGATAAAAAGTTTCAAGCTGTTAAAAATGTCAGCGTTGATATTCAAGATGGTGAGATTTTTGGCTTCATAGGTCTCAGTGGTGCAGGCAAAACATCGTTGGCCAGGTGCATTTCAATGCTAGAACAATCGAACAGTGGCGAAATAATATTAAACGGAACTGACATTACTAGGCTTAAAGGACGTGACCTTAGAGAGGTTAGAAAAAAAATCGGACTGGTTTTTCAGCAGTTTAACCTTTTAATGAACGCAACCGTTTTTGATAACATAGCATTTCCTCTTAAAATTGCAAAAAAGCCGAAAAACTTTATTGAAAATAGAGTGACAGAGCTTTTAGAACTTGTTGGGCTAACAGATAAGAGGGACTCATATCCTTCAAAGCTATCAGGTGGACAAAAGCAGCGCGTCGGCATCGCTAGAGCGCTTGCCGCCGAACCCGAGATGGTTATTTGTGACGAAGCGACTTCAGCCTTAGACCCTGAAACTACGCGGTCAATACTTGAGCTTATTAAAAGCATAAATATAAAGACAGGCGTCACTTTTATAATAATTACTCATGAAATGGATGTTATAAAAGAGCTGTGCCATTCTGTCGCAATTATGGAAGATGGCAAGATAATAGAGCAAGGCAAAGTTATCGACCTCATGGTTAATCCAAAAAGCAATTCCGCAAAGCAATTTTTCTCGAAAAGCTTAGCATTTGATATAAGAGACCATTTAAAAGAACTTCCGGAAGGCGGGAAACTTGTAAAGGCGACATTCATGGGTGACAGCGCCCTAAAGCCGTTTATAATGCAAGTCATACGCAGTTTTGATATAGATTTGTCGATTTTGTCCGGCGGCATTGAATCTGTAGGAGGAACGATAGTAGGGGAGTTAATTTTAAAATTAAGCGGCAATGCAGAAGCTGTAGCTTCTTCCATACAATATTTTAAGGATTCAGGCGTTGGAATTGAGGTGATATATGATGCGAATCTTTGATGAAGGCTATATTAATCAACTGATTAGCATATTAATGCCAGGGACGGCTGATACAATTTTTATGGTTTCGATTTCTTCACTGTTTGCTGTTATATCAGGCCTTGCGCTTGGTGTAGTTTTATATATGACACATCAAGGCGGCTTATATGAATCACTTTTGCTAAACAGAATTTTAGGAACAATAGTCAATATTGGTCGCAGTATCCCCTTTGTAATAATCATTATAGCTGTGTTCCCTTTGTCACGGTTTATAGTAGGCACGTCAATAGGCAGAACTGCAGCTATTGTGCCGCTTACTATAGCTGCTATCCCGTTTGTTGCAAGACTCGTTGAAGCAAATTTAAACGAGCTTGGACGTGGCATAGTTGAGGCGGCTGTTTCAGCGGGCGCTACACCTATACAGATTGTATTCCGCGTTTTACTGCCTGAAAGCGCTTCAAGCCTTGTTTCAAGCTTTACGCTTACTATTATAAGCCTGATCGGCTATTCGGCAATGGCAGGCACAATAGGCGGCGGTGGACTTGGAGATGTGGCTCTGCGGCATGGATATCAGCGGTTTAGGACAGATATATTGATTTTAACTGTTTTGATTCTTATAATTTTAGTGCAATTTATTCAAATAGTAGGACAAATAATATCAAAGCGGCTCGATAAGCGTTAGCTGCATAGAGAGGAATTTAAAATATGAGAAAGCTATTATTAATTATAACTTTACTTATTACAGCAATTGCTATATTAGCAGGATGCGATTCATCGGATGATGAGTTTGAAACACTTGTAATTGGTGCAACAGCAGTACCTCATGCGGAAATACTCGAATTTATTCGTGACGAAATGTTAGAGCAAGGCATTAACCTTGAAATTAGAGAATTTAGCGATTTTTCGCTTGTGAACCCTGCACTTCGTGATGGTCAAATTGATGTAAATTATTTCCAACATGCTCCGTTTCTTAACAATTTCGTTGAAAACACAGGTGTGCCTTTAGTATCTGTCGGGCAAATACATATAGAGCCTATGGGGATTTATTCTAACGTTCTTAACAACTTGTCGGAAGTGCAGCCGGGAGCTACAATCGGAATACAAAATGATGCGACTAATCAAGCAAGAGCGCTTTTGCTTTTGGAAAACAATGGACTTATCACACTTCGTCCTGATGCAGGTGTTCTTGCGACAGTTCACGACATAATAGAAAACCCTTTAACCCTTAACATTTTAGAGATTGATGCAGCGATGCTTCCGCGTTCTTTGGAGGACACGGCTTTTTCTACGATTAATACAAATTTCGCGCTTCAAGCAGGATTAAATCCGATGCACGATGCGATTGCGATGGAGGACTATAATTCGCCGTACGCAAATTTAATCGTTGTTAGAGAAGAGGACAGAAATCGTGAATCTGTGCAAATATTAGTGCAAACACTTCAAACAGAAAGAGTAAGAGAATTTATTTTTGAAAATTATGAAGGGGCGGTTGTTCCGGTTTTCTAGTTTTGTAAAATTTCTGCATAGTTTTTTATAAAAAAGTCCACTATAAAGTAATGACAGTTTTTTTCCGGCAAAGCTTAGCCGGAAAAACTATATTTTGGTTTTACGATTTATTCGTGCGTAAAGATCAAATTATTATTTGGGAGGACTTTTTTATGCGTTATAGAACATATATGATTTTAATTTTGCTTGCTATACTGTTTAGCAGCCAATCGGTATTTGCAGCTGAAATAGCGGCGGATGCAAAGGCGGCAGTTTTGATGGAAGCTTCGACAGGCAAAATACTTATGGATCAAAACAGTCAAGAAAGATTGTCAATCGCTTCGATAACAAAGGTAATGACGCTTTTGCTAGTTTATGAATCAGTTGATGAAGGCAAAATTAAATGGGATGACGTTGTTACAGTAAGCGAATATGCTGCTGGAATGGGCGGCTCTCAAATATTTCTTGAGCCTACTGAAAGGCAGACGGTTAGAGACTTAACAAAATCAGTTATAATTGCGTCAGCTAATGATTCGGCCGTTGCTTTAGCTGAATTTATTGCAGGAAGCGAAGAAGCTTTTGTGCAGCTTATGAATAACCGCGCAATCGCGCTTGGAATGATGAATACCTCATTTAAAAACTCATGCGGCCTTGACGCAGATGGGCATTATTCATCAGCTATGGATGTAGCAATTATGAGCCGCGAGCTTATCAATAATTTCCCGGAAGTACTTGAAATTTCTTCTGTATGGATGGATGAGATTGTTCATAAAACTGCAAGAGGCGAAGAAGTTTTCGGACTTACTAACACAAATAGACTAATTAAGTCGTATCAAGGAGCAGCAGGGCTTAAAACAGGTTCAACAGGCGAAGCTTTATACTGCGTTTCTGCCGTTGCTGAAAAAGAAGGAATGATGCTTATATCAGTCATATTAGGAGGCCCGACATCCGTAATAAGGTTTCAAGAGGCAGCTAGGCTTTTCGACTATGGATTTGCAAATTTTGCGGTAATCGAAGGAGAATCCTCAGGCACTCCAAAAGGTTTAATAAGTGTAAATAAAGGTGCAAAAGAGCAGGTTGGCATATCGATTAAAACACAAATTAACTGCGTTATTCCGAAAGGCAAAAATGTCGGGCTTGAAAGCAAGTTGGAGCTTCCTGAAAGCATCAACGCGCCTGTATTTATCGGCCAAAAGGCAGGGGAGATAGTGTATTTTGCAAATCAAAGTGAAGTAGGGCGTTCTGATCTTATTATATCGGAGAATGTGGAAAAAGCAGGGTTAATTGATAACTTCGGAATGTTAATTAAGAGATGGATAAATTAATATGTAAACAGTAACAAGTCCTAAGCGCTTTTCATACAATACAAAAGAGGTGTACAACTCATACTATTACTTCTAAAAGAAGGATAGTACCACTATGTATGAAAGGGGAAGATACTATGAACTCAAGCGGCATGATTGAATGTTTGATGCCTCATATAGGCAGAACGGTTACGGTGTTTACAGAAAGCGGAGGCATTTCAGGAGCAGGCTTTACGGGTGTTTTGCTAACAGCGGATTTTGGCTGCATTAGGCTTCTTGCAAGCATCGGTGCACCACCTGCATGTCCGATAGGAAGCACATGTCTTGACTCGTTCGGCGGCCCGGGATTCGGAAGAGGCGGCCCTGAAGGCGGCGCACCGTTCTTCGGCAACCCAATGGGTGCGATTTGCGTAATCCCAACTGATGCTATCGTATGCTTTACACACAATGCAATTTAGTGCTATTTACTATATGCAGTAAATGTAATATTTTTTGGGCGATGTTTGCATCGCCCTTTTTTAATCTATCGCAAAAATAAAACTGGACAAAATTACTATAATATGATATAATGAAACAAACTTTGCAACAGGAGGCATCAATATGAGAAAAATTATATATTACGGCACACCTTTATGAGGAGATTGCGCACCGGCGAGAGAGGTTCTTTCCCAAAAAAATGTAAAATATGCTTATCAAGATATTACAGCAAGCATGCTTGCTCTTAAAAACTTCTTAAAAATCAGAGATAATAATGATAGTCATGCAGAAATACGTGGCGGCGGCCCTGTTGGTGTCCCGACGTTAGTTGTTGATGATAAAAGTTACTTGATCGATGGGCCACAATGTATGGAGAGGTTGATTCAAGAGCTTGAACTGTAAGAGTCAGAGGAGAGCCGCCTTTGTAGAGATGAAATATAAAGGCGGCTTTTAGCTTTTAAGCAGATCATATATTTATTCGCTAAAGACAACTTTTACGAATAAATATCAACTTATATAACTTATATATGGAAGATAAATATTTCATAGAAAATATTAAAAGCGCATAGCTCTTCTCACAGGCTTTTTTTATGCTATTTTCCAACGCTTGAGAGTAGGTATTCCTTCGTTGCATTGCTCTTTTGCATCTTCTAGAGAAAAACCAAAGTCTTTAACCATAACGGTAGCGACTGATTCAATCATTTCCTCTAGTGTGATGTCAGGGGCTGTAAATGCGCCATTGTCATAGCAAAATTTGCAATAATCTACGCTTTTACTCCCGTTCACTTCTGTTCCGTACATCTCGTCGGTTTCTCCCATAGGCATACCGCAGCTTTCGCAAAACTTTTCCTGCATGATAATCTCTCCTTAAGAATTAAGATTGGCGTTTCTGAATTTTCAACAAGTTCTTTTGTTGATTAACACCACATCTACAGTATAACATACATAAGATGACAACAGTATGTCATGTTTTGCAGGAACATGTAAAATTATTTTCAGTCGGGCTGCGGTTTTTTATATCGCCACAGGACAGATTATTTCCACACCCCTAACTGTGGTGCGATTATCATTTTCACATTTTTAGGGTCTAGTGCTTTTACAAAAGATTTTGCAGAGTTATCCTCAAATATTTTTCTCGAAGCTTCTTTTAACTGCTCTGCTGTTTCCCAGTGCTGTATCATAATCCATGTATCATTTTGCTCGTCATAGATTAGTTCAGAATCAATAAATCCTGACTGTTTAGAATGGAAATCCATTTCCAGTCCGTCTACGATAGATATAAATTCGTCTTTTGTAATATTAACCGCCAATTTCATTGTTATTATTTCTGTGATAATGCACATAAAAATACCTCCTGTTTTTTTTAACAATAAACGAAAAATAGCAAGAGGTATTGAATAAAAAGGACATTAACATATTCGCCGATACGTATATTTAATATTTTCTTTTACTGTAATTCTTTCTTGTTGGAAAGCACTAGAGAGATATTAAGTATATCAAACTATGCGGAGGCTGATGTCAAGCGATGAATACGAATGTGTAAGTGAGCCGCAAGATATAAAATCAATCCCTATGCCATTAAGGGCTTGTAGGCGACCAAAATTAACATTTCCGGAACATTCGGTAATTGCACGCCCATCTATTA
>Ga0131853_10008673_pt1 | contig 18541 bp, 17 predicted proteins | sample TergutLab28metaG_FD_92764 | JGI IMG/M metagenome (GOLD analysis project Ga0131853, IMG submission 92764) | Labiotermes labralis P1 segment gut microbial communities from Petit-Saut dam, French Guiana - Lab288 P1 (version 2) (version 2) | ecosystem: Host-associated > Arthropoda: Insects >...
AGAAAAGAGAGGAACAACGTTTAGAAGCAGCACAGATGAAATTTTTGAGACACTTACTTGGAATAACAAAACTAGATAAAGAAAAGAATCAATGTATTAGGCAAAAAACGGAAGCACAGAACACAGTAAATGAAATAAAACAGTACCAGAAAAAGTGGCTAAAACATATACAGAGGATGGACACAAACGGACTACCAAAACAAGCACTACAATACAAACCAAAGGGACGAAGGAACATAGGATGACCGAGGAAGAGATGGAGGGACCAACTTCATCTTAAGGATCAAGGAACAGGAAACACGCCTAACCCTTCAGGAACATGATGATGATGATGATGAAAAATATTGCGTACATGGTGTGCAAGCATGTCTATATTCGATCTCCATAGAAATTTTCATGTGTTTTGATCCAGTGGTTTATTAGTTACGGACAAAATATTGAAAGCTAGAATACGTTCTCGCACGGCCGCCATAATGTCATTTTGTATTTTTGCGAAACTAAGTTGTATATTTTTCGAGGGTCACCCCCACCTCACAAACTCGAGCATTAGCCATTCTGTTACGACTAACTAAAGCGAATTTACTTATTAAAGCCTAGCGGTTACTTTACTTACCACGGGGTTTAACATTCAAAAATTCTACATGGTGCTCACATGGGGTTTGTGTGTTGTGTATGAATCTCAGAACAAACACCGACTTCCGTCTTACACGGTATCAACAGCTCGGTTTTGTATAACCGTTTTGGGGAGTGCTTACTGCGCGGAACGCACTGAGTCCTTATACAAAACAAACACGTTTCGTCTTCAAAGAATTAAATGAGCAGCGGCAAATTACAAAACGTTCATATTAAATTTCGTGAAAATCGGTCAACTGTTTCAAAACGTCGAATTGGGGACACATTAAGACACAGACGGACAGACATCAAGGTGATTACAAACTGCAACGTACTTTCCTTAAGAACGCAAAGCAGGCTAAAAATCGGCAGTGAAATCTAGTACAAGCCTCTTGCGAGACCAAACGGTTAGTTCTCGACCCTCACACAGATACTGGTACCCAATGGTTACCAGAAAGACGGCGAACAATACGGGAAGTCCGTCGGAGCATTAAAACGCTGCGTAGACTGTACCACAATGCAAAACGGCGCATGCACTTCTATGGTAAAATACGAGTAGACCAACCTTGCGCTGATCTCCGATATATAAATAAGGTGAAGGCAACATCTTTTGTATGGGGGTGAGTAAATGATTTTAAAAAATCGACTCTGAATAAGGACTTCGTTACTCCTAATTTGGCAATCATCAGTAGGCGCAGAGATGCTCAATACGGACGCGCATTATACAAGCAAACACAGAGCAAATATGCCATCCTCTTGGATTCGTATTTGGTATGCTGAAACTGCGCGTCTCAAGTCACATAGTGAAAGTCTACTGGACTGCTGCGGTTGTTGGTGTTGTTGTTGTTGGTGGTGGTGGTGGTGGTGATGATGATGATAAACCGAACGTTGCGGCCAAATAGCAGTCGTGTTGCGCATTCAGGAGGCTCCGGGTTTAAATCTCGTCCCGGAGACAGGGTATCCGGAACCAACAAATTAAGGGTTTCTTTAGTCTCTCCAAGCAAATGCTACTTCAAATCACACCACGACCGCCTCACTGAACAGAATATGGTCTGCATCATTCATCAGTCACATCACCATAAGGCACTGTACAACAATTCAGAGCGGCGTTAAGTGAACCAGGAATAATATTTACTACTACCAGTACTGGTACTACTACTACTATGACGACGACCACCATCACGACCACCACTACCAACTTTAGAAAGAAAGGCAGACGAGGAACATTTTCAAACCGTGTTATTAACAAGTATTCTCACGGTATTATCATCACAACCACTACCACCATCACCATAATCATCACTAAAATAAAATAATCTTTCGCAAGTATTCAGGTTCTTATCTCAAACTACAGTTTACACAACTCCAGTGCAAACACAAAACGACATTTTTTAAATCCAGAGCATTTACGCAGTAACGTTTCAAACGGCACCAGTTCCTCTGTGGCAACATCCAATTCACAACACGGGAATGCAGGTTCTGGCACTGTCAAACCGAGGAACATGCAATTAACTGATAAACGGGTACTGTGTCACTTGCAGAGTCTATTCAAGGCTTTAAATCGGCCACGATAGTATAAGACGATGAAAGGAAAGACGGAACATAACACAGCTGTAGGTACCGCACACTTAAAAATTCTACATACGTGTTAGAATGCATACGAATGAGGGAACACAGCAGAAACTGCCTAAGTGTTACATTCTATTTACGAATGTTGCTGACGTGGGAGTAATGCAACAAGTCTCAATTTTTAGCCCACCTTTGTTCGTAAAATGGATATACGTAGGCTCGTGAGAATAGCATGCTCCGCGCGCGCGCGTGTATGTGTGTGTGTGTCGGTGGGCGCGAACCGCTTGAACGTCTGAACCGATTTTCAAGAAACGTGCAATGACCATTATACCACAGTAATATACCTAAGCGCCGTAAATTTCACCTTCCTACATTAAGTACGAGGGCAATTCCAAAATCAACTTCCGATTGGATGGTAAAAAGAAACACGTTGTCATAGCGCCAAAGTGCACGCTCAGTATTAACAAGTAACATTTGTTATCGCTGAACACCTACCCTCAAACATTTTCGCTGCGTAGTGTAGGAGTAATTACCGATGAAACATGGACACTATCATCGCCGCTCCCGCCAGCTGTGAGGTACGTATTCTGGGACCGTATGGGAATTTTATTGACAGAATTCATGGCACCAGGGACCACAATAACGTAGGAGGTTTATTGTGAAACGCTGAATAAGCTTCGGAGGTTGATCCAAAAAAACGGCGCGGGATTCTCACTAGAGGCGTCGCTCTCCTGCACAACGCGCGGCCCCACACCGCGGCTCGCCCAAACGCTTTAATCAAGCTCTTCAACTGGGAGATTTTCAACCAGCCTCCTTACAGTCCGGACCTGGCACCAAGCGATTACCATCTCTTCACCAAGATGGTCTGGTTGGCTACCCAGCGCTTCCACACCAACGAAGAGCTCATGGATGGAGTCAACAACTGGCTGCATAACTTGGCGGCACCGTTCTTTGATGAGTAACTACAAAAACTAGTGTCACGGTACAAGTCCCTAAATGTGGATGGCAACAATGTGGAGAAGTAATGAAGTTATGTATGTAACTGTTCCATATAATAAAAATTTGTTCCTTATTTTGTATTTTTTTAACCAGCCAATCGGAGTTGATTTTGGAATTGCCCTCGTACCTACGAGGTGGCAGCAACACGAGTACACCCTACTTTCAGGGCCTGAAATGACGTGTGATAATAGGCAATTGAAAAAATGGACAAATTTCGTTACGGCAATACATTTGCATAATGTAAAATTTAAAAAAAAAAAACATTGGCGCTCGAACGAACATTTCCTTCAGCTTTCGGCCTGACGGCGACAGTGAATGAAGCAATGAAGCTAGGTAAGTGACATTTGAAATGAAGATACCTACCGAAATATGATATTTGCTAGTTTGTAAATGAATAATATGAAGTGACAACGCGAATCTTTCAGGTTATATCTGACGAACCTCACGTATACAGAACGTAACGACTTGTACAAAAAATAAAATAAAACACCAACGACTAGGTGTGGAAACTGGAAGGAGACCACCTCTAAGACCTTGGTATAGATGGGAGGATATTACAAAGGATCTGACGTAGGATTGGTTGGCAATGACTTGATTCATCATAATCAGGACAGATAGAAGTGGTGGGGTTTTTGTGAATACGGAAATGTACTTTCGGGTTCCATAAAATGCCGGGCATTTCTTGACTAGGTGACGAACTATTAGCTTCTCAAAAAAAAAAAGACTCTGGTCCATGAAGTTAGCAGACATGCGCAACTTAAAATCTGTGTAACAGGAACTTAGGTTTCGAGTTATGCTCGGATCCCCATACCAGGTTAACCATCCGGTTATACAGTGCAAACTCGGGTTCCGATCGTTCGAGGTTCCGTTTCGTCTGTCACGATGCGTTGTAGGCAAGGTTGTTTTTATGTTTGGCGCAGAATTCAGCTGAAGCGCGTTATGTCGGTGTGCACATGTCTTTAAGGCATTACTGTACTTTATGTTAGCTGTTTTCTTTGTTGGGTCTTAAGTCAGAGGTAGCGTTTTATTTACACTCTAACCTGACAACGAACACTCTATCATTATTGTACTTCTGTACCAATGTATACATTGATATTCATCATCATCATATCTGTCATGGAGTTGGGCCACTTGTTGACCCGTTTCGGTCTCACGTATCCAGAAGTCTCTTCAAAGGTCTATCATGATTCCTTCTGCCAGTTGGGGAGTAGTATTTCATTACCCTGGGTAATCTATTTCGAGACTCTATTTACAGGTTGTATTCAACTTCTCTTGTATTCCAGTAATTTGTCCAAAATTGGTATTATTTTTAACTCCTTTGCAATTTGTGCATTTGTTTTGTAATCTGTCCAATTGTATCCTGCTGTTCTTCTCATGTATTTCATCTCTGCTGCTGTTATTCTTCTGGCGTCACTCGTCTTAACAGTCCAAGTTTCGCTGCCATATAACAAGACTGGAAGGGCTAGTGTATTGTATAGTTTTATTCTTGTTTTCTTAAGGGTTTTTGTGGTCTAAACACATTATTTAAAGTACCCAAAATTTTCAAAAAGTTATTTGTTATCACATACAATGTACGTACCTATTAACACAATGTGTATGTAACACTGTATATGTAATCACATTTTCTGACTCGTCGTCATCCGGACAGACCGAGCTTTTCGGTAATTCGAGACAACATTTGGTCCCATTCACTTCGAAATAACCGAGATTCGTCTACTTTAATCGTATACGACATACAACTTTGCAGGAAACGGAACTGCTTCCATCATCAGGCTTGTCAGAAAGTGGCCGAAGTAACCAGATGGGCCCGTCAAAGGGGCAAGTTCAATTTAGTACTTAGTGGGGGAACTTGGATATCAGGTCGCAAAAAATAATATCCATGTAAAGGAAAAGGAACTGTGTGAGCCGATGCGCGATTTCAGGATTCCGCCGCCGTGTGAATGAGATCTTCGCTGTTATGGGATATTACGAAACGCAGATTGGCAGTTAGTTACCGACGCGAACGTACAATCTGCCGCTCTCAAAATATCAGTAACTACCGATCTACGCTACATGACCCTATGTTTTCACGATCTTCTGATACGATGCCGTGTACTTTTTAAAGTCAGGTACTAAACTACACGGCGTCACGTTCCGGCAAACCGTAGTTTACTGAGGTATTCGGATGAGTTTTATAACTGCAATGCAAATGACAGCCACTCATCACCAGTCCGCTCCTGCGCACTCCTACGATTACTTTCGCCAAGCTCGTAGGCAGATGCACTCCCTCCTTTCTCTGGCTCATGTTGATCGCATGACCAGCATTTACATCGAAGGCACCTACCAGTTCGTATTGCTCTCAAAAGGTGCAACAAGATCTCTGAACCCCCAACGCACGTCCTTCCCACAGCAAACTACGCGGTTTCTCCCTCTTTGGCACTCTCAATACAAGACACCATGCCTTCAAGTTTCCTCACCACAATCATACACACCTAAGAGTCACCGAAGGTTGAGTGGTTAGAAACCTCCTTCACAGTAGGTTTCATCCAGAGACCAGATATCTCGACAGAGGTGCCTTGTGGGCTACTTTCAGTCATTCGTTCAAACGCCAGGACAGTGCCGTAAATTAAGCCACGACCGCTTCCTTCTACACTCGTTCCAATCCAATGCCACCTTATCCCGCCATTCGATGCTAATGCCTTGAGCCACCAACAGCGTCGTTAAAAAAAACCAGTAATTACCTCCAAGGAAAAGGGTACTTCCTGAGAAGCCCTCTGGCAACAATTTCCCGGCATTTTGTAGAACCCAAACGTCACTTACCGTGTTCACGGCAGCCCGCCACTTGTCCCTACACTGTACCAGACGAATCCAATCCCATGCCTTCCCATCAAGTTTCTTTCAAATCCGTTTTAATATTATCCAACGGTTAGTTCTCCTTCCTTCAGTTCTTCCAACTAAAAACCTGTATGCACCTCCCTCCTACACTTGTCACATGCTCCGCCCATCTAATCTTCCTTGATTTGATCATTACAACGACATTTGGCGTGAAGTATTAACCATAAATGTCACTGTTCCGCCATTTGCTCCATTCTCCTACTACTACCTCACCTTTACGTCGATGTATCTTGCTCAGTACCCTGTCCTTCCAGTTTAAATAAGCCGCATATGAGATTAATAAAAGAACCACGTCTCGTACAAGAAAGTTCAACGCACTTCCGTCCAATGAAAATCATGTGGGTATTTCACCGATAGCCATTACTTTCTCCATTGTCTTCTACAGCCAGCCATCGGTAGCCTTTCCATGCCTATTTTCGGAATGTTCTGTTGTTTCGTCAACATTCCCAAAATGGCGACGTCTTTCTACGTTGCATCATTTGCCCTTGCTATTTTTGTACATTCACGAGATAGGACTGTATTTTTTATTCTCCCCCCCCCCCTCTTTTTCTGATTTACTGGTTTCAAATGGGTAGCTTTAGTTACAGCAGTGGTGTTTCCCATTATGGAAGAAAGAACATTTTTAACCAACTTACACGGTTGATTTTGACTCTCATTCAAGTTCCTCTCGGTATTATCAGCTATACATATATGGCTTACAGAATTTATATCATACACGTTCTAGCATGCTTTTTTTTTTAAGTTTTTGTTCTTTAAATTTATACGATTCAGGTTTAAAACAGGATTTTTTTTGAGGAGGCCTTCCTACTAAGGACAGCTGTACATACAGCGAAGACAGAACATCACTCCTGGACTTCAAGCCATATCTAAGCTTCTTAGCCGTTTTATAAACAGTAAAACATGGAAATAAAAACGCAAAAAGGTTTCTCGCGGCAAATGTGTCAAGTGTGCTCCTTTCGTGCACGGTAAGACGTCTAGCCGGTAACCTATTTCAGCCTATGCATCTCAGGAGTTCCTCTTTAAACACCTGCAGTAATCTGCTGGTTCATCTAATTTGGCACAACTTCCCACTACACCCACAGACGACAATTCTGCCATTACCTCACAAGAAAAACGTTACGGTGTCTCAAATCTGATGACCTCGAAGGGAAGTGCTGCGCTGCACCTCCAACATCCATTGCTCTTGAAAACTGATTAGACAACCACGAACAGCCTAGTAACACCTTGCTGCCAGTTCTGAAAAATGTCTTCATCAAACTCCGAAAATGCAGAGTTCTCCAAAATATTAAGGCCAAAAGAGGCGAGGCGATTATCAGTTTGACACATCACGGCCTCTCTCGTGGTTTGTGCCATAAGTGCCACGTCTGAGTTACAATGGTCAAGTTGCCAACTTCATTAAACTCATAAATAGCTGGTCACTGCAGTTGTATTATGGGCTAGAATGTGTGCGGGCTGAAGCAAGTTATCGGCTATCATGTGTCATGAAACGAAACGGGCATACATGGGGATTTAGTAACAGTAACCTTCATTTCTGCTTTGTTGCTTAACATATAGTTACAGTGGTTAAGAAAACAAGGCTAATCTCCTACAAGCTTAGATACAGATCCGATGTTTCGCATTTTTTATAGTCCTACTTATGGGTTGCGTTTAAACATCAGGGTTTTCTCCCGGTATTATAACCCCCCCTTCATGTCACAAGTATACCTACATAACAGTGTTTTGTGCTGTCAAAAAAATTAAGGCTATATTTTAGCTTCGAAGGCGATTCCGTTTTAAGGCTGATTCTGCTTCTGGGTTTTTGCATCATGTGCTAATAATCTTTGTTGCTAACTTTTCGAAAACTGCTGCCTCCTGTAACCGACCATTTTTAGTATAGTTGTTTCTTAGGATTGCTGGCGTCAGTTACGGACTGTTCATGACATGCGTTGTAAGTTAATCTGTCAACGTGTATTCAGGACCGTTGATGATAGGTAGGAGGGGAAAGATTTAAATGAGAAAACATTAGCAGTCTGATAACGGACGCTAGCAATCCAGTGCGAATTCAGTCTCGTACGAGTGTGGTGCAAGTAGGAGTACAGAGAAGTGACTGTGTCAGTTTCCTTGAAATGATCTAGTTGTTTTACTGGATGTAGCGCTCCACTACTTTATACCAAGAATAAATTAAGTAAATAAAACACGTAAAAAAGAAATAATTAAAACTATACGTGATTCGGTGAACCACACCCGTTTCCCGAAAGAGGATCACCTACCAAACTGAGCGCGTCGGGACAACAAAGTCATGAAGGGTGATCGTGTAGACTCCATTTTCAGAGTCTTAGGGCGAAATTCGACCCTCCGAATGGAGGCATTAAGTCACATCGAAACGTCAGAAACAGACCATTGTAATATGGTCGGAAACCCCCCAAAATCAGGATCAACATCCACCCTAACAATGGAGGCAGCAGGTTCCTCTGAAACGTCGGTACTTTTGCCAGACAATACGGCTGCTTAACATATTCACAGCGAAGGGCGTGACAACCTGGCATCTCACAGAATCGGCATTATCACCGGGAATTTAACTGTACTCTCAGGCCAACACAGACACAACAGGCAATGCTATTAACTGCAATTGTACAGCCTATGCACAGCAGTACAACGCTGTGACGAGCACAATCGGTTTTCGGAGCTCGCTCTCCCACTAACCACAGACCGACCAACCAACGAACCAACCAGCCAACCAATCAAACAACCAGTTCGACGGAGCAGTCAGTCTTGGATAACTTACTCTTCTTCAGCCAGTCAAAAAATTTCCCAAACCTTAAGGAACCTCAAGATTCATAACCGTGTTCAAAAAAGCCTGCCGTTTATCTCTATCCTGAACCAAACAAGTCGATATGTTATCGAACCAATGCACTTCGTAACACAACACATGACACACATAAACTCCTGCATGTTTCAGCATCGAGGTGAGATCATCAGGCAGTCATTACAACAAATGTGTACAATCAAGTCTGCTAGTATATACATGTATTGGCAGGTTGGCTTGTACACATTTGTTGTGATGACACCCTCTTGATCGCACCTCGTTGCTGTAACACGCAAGAGTTTATATATGTCATGTGTTGTATTACGAAGTGCACTGGTTGGATAACATATTGATTATAAGATGATACACGGTATGAATAACGTAAAATTTTCCAATAAATCGAGTCCACGACCTCCCGTCCTGTTTCCTGAGGACCCATTTTAATACCAATGTATTATCCTCCTATCAACGCCTAGATCTTCCCAGGTTTCACCAAACCTATGTACACGTCAAGCCCAACATGCATGCCACATACCCCACCCATCTCATCCGAAACTCCCCTCCCACTACGAACAATACGTTCATAATGAAATGCATGATGTCCTGCCATTACAACAGCCAGATCGAATTACAAGAAACATAAAAATAGACAACTTCGTAGCATTTTATCGCGAATAATTTTCGCGATGCGGATCTTACCCAAAGTCAGCCTGGCCGAAGGTAACGACAAAGGGTCCTTGGTTTTCTAAAGATCCGTGACAACAGCTGATTCACTGCACCACTTGTATTGGACTGTCAGTACAGTGACTGGCCGGTGGACCGGGCTTCGATTTCGGTACATGCGTTATGACGTCCAAGACCGACTGTAAGGCCCACCCAGACTCCTTTCCAATGGGTAAGAGCGCCGAAGTAAAGGGCCTGGACGTTCAGTTATCGTTTCCATCTAATGACGAGATTAGAATGCGTGGAGTTGTACTCAACTTCTCTATACGCCTTCAGGAAACAGAGCTAAAGTACGGGCAGTTGCAGCTTTGCCTGTACCTTTATCCAGACAACGGTCAATAGAAAGAGATGTGAACAGCAGAGAACACGAATCTGATGAATGGGATACCACAAGTTCACTTCCTCCCTCCTCTTGTCTCTCAGAATCTCCTGTACACGGAGCCAATACAAATGAAGCCACTCACCGCTAATGTTACAGATCACGTACAGAACAGTAAGAAGTTTAACCCGTAAAAGGAATGAGAACAATCCCTGTGCCGCCAACTATCATACTTCAAAGCATGTGAATAATGTACTCTAACGGTACACAAGCCTTTCCTATAAATATTTTATAAGACAGAGACGTAAAATAAATGCTAAAAAACAACCAATGACACAAACTCCTTCATTCAACTTTACAACCTTAATATATTATAAATAAAATAAAGTTACTTACAGAAAGCAGCAAGCATAGCCATTGAAGGACTTTGATCGTGAACAAAGGGATGTATTTTTATGGACAACTATATCCAGCGACATACAGGACGGAGCTAAGGAAATGGACCCCAGCACCGTCCATCGACAGAGGGGATGGATAACAATTTCAGAGTACAACAGATAAAACATCCAAACAGAATATCACCTCACATGAGATCTGGGGACGTGAGCATTACCCTTTAGATATTTACTGTCCATAGACCAAGAGATGATCCCTGTCAAGAACGCGGTAGATACGCAAGAGCAAGATTTCATGACATGACGATTTGCTACTACCAATCCCGCACCATCTGTGGCCGGTCTGACTGTACAATTTTTTTGCACATTATCTCAAAAACAGCACTATTTTCGGGGAGGGGGAAGCTACTGAACATAAAATGTGCTATTTTTTTCTCTACAACTTTTGCCTATCGAGCGAGACATCATACACGTACAGTACATATGTCTTCATGAAAAGTACCTGCTATTCTTGACAGATTTTAATAAAACTTGAATTTTCTCCAGATTTTCGAAAAATATTCCAATACCAAATCTCATGAAAATCCGTCCAGTGCGAGCCGATTTGTTCCACACGGACGGACGGAAGGACAGGAATGACGAAGCCAATAGTCCCTCTTCCCACGTTTACAAACGCGCCTAAAAATGTAAGGGAACAATCACAACTGACAATCCGTTCTCGGAAGAGGGACGAGACTTGGGACGACGAAACGGGTCTAAGTACTGGATGTTCAGAAAATCATTCTAGGCCTCAAAGAAAATAAAACACTAAAATGAAGGTTCAGTCAAAACGTTCCAGTCCATATACGTCTTTCTACCTGTGCCCCTTTCAAGGCACGACAGACGCCTACCCGGCAAATGATTTCGGCATGTCTTGATAGCTACAAGATGAGGCTCTAAACATTTATTCTGCACCATCACAGTATATGACGGCCCCCGTAATTTTCCTGCAGGCCCTTCCAAAAGTGGAAGATGAAGCTGAAAATTTTTGGGCAAGGCGGAGGACCGTCTCATTACAGCAACACTGTCTTCATGCACTGAATTTCAAGCATCAGATTCGGTGGGCAAAGAGGTGAGACCCAAGCAATTAGCCTCCCGACTTCAGAAGGTCTGACAGCAGCATTTTCTTGTGCACTGAATCTGCATATGCTGTAATATACAAACCTACTCACCTTTGACCAACTACGTAATGTCCAGCTAAGCCTTCACATTCAAGTCAAATTACCTCCACCGCGGTGTAAATAAGATCGTCACCCTTCTGTGATGTTACGCAGACTCGACTACTAGTTACCGACGTTTCGATAAACCAATCGGTCCCACGTTGAAGTTTGCCCATTAGAGGTGGGACGGACAGGTTGTCCCGAAACGTCTCTACCAATCTACACCGCGTAAAATCCCAGAAGAGCAAAGATCTCATCTCACCTGAAATATGGCTTAGAAAGGAGGGCAAAGACTACTGGCTCGACGTAGACGCTTTGGCAAAAGTCAACAATTCTACCCCAAATGAGAACCGAACCCCAGTCAATTTACAGTGACATCCCGACTTAACAGACTAGCCACGTTGCGACCAAACCAACAACAGTTCCCTGGCAGCCAATCAGTGTCGGGGTTCGATCACAGAATTTCCCTCTTCAGACGAAGAATCCTTTCAGGAACAACCTGATTCCATCAACGATTCTTCTGAACGCGCGAAAGACATGCGGGCTACACTCTCGGCGTTTCCATTGTGTTTCGGAACAATTCAACTGACGGCACATTATAGCCATACAACAGACAGTCCCCACATACGTAGCAACAGAGAGTGGCAATCCAGTTCTATATTCATATAAGGCAAAGCAAGAGCGGGTCGTGATTAGAAGCTTAATGCTTGACACATGGTAAGCAATTATGCACAGCTATGCAACGAGTAAAAAAATGCCCTCACAAAGCGGTACTTGAATGGAAACCTGGGCGTAGATGGAAGGAAAATATTAGAATGAACGTTACAAAAATACTGAAAATATGGGCTGGAGTCGTCTGGCTCAGGGCACAGAATAGTGGCTGGTTCTTGTTACCACGGCTACGAATCTTCAGTCTTTATCTAGATTATCCTGTTACGTGAAAACTCAATAATCCAGATGAAGGAGTACTACAGTGAACGCAACGTATTATTCATTATATCATGCGGTGGCTACATGTTTTGGCTCCTAGAACTGGTAATCGGATACTCCATCTGAATTAATGAAGGTTGCGATCCGAAAAAAATTGGGTAAATTTCGTGACCAGTCGCATGGATATCAGTTCTCAAGCAATGCCCAATGGGTAACACTGCTGTTCCGCAACTAGAAGGTAGCCGGTTGAAATTTCTATCCGGAGACAGATTACCCGAGATTCTTCCTTCCTCGGTCCTCCAAGCCAATGCCTGACAGTACCTCAATTAGGCCAAGACCACTTCCTCCCAAAGCCTTACAAATTCACCGAAAGCCATCATTCTCTCTTACACTTCTACGCCAAAGATGAGTTTCAGTTTATATAAACATGAGGGAAAGAGACCACTTGGAAGACCTAGGCGTTTATGGGAGGATATTGAAATGGATCTTCAAGACGTGGGGCGGTATGGACTGAACTGATCTGGTTGAGGACACGTATTAGTGGCGGGCTCTTGTGGATGCGGTAATGAACCACCGGGTTCCATAAAATACGGGAATTTTTCACCAACCGAGCAAATGTTAGCTTCACAAGTGGAGTTAGTTAGTTGGTTAGGTATACAGGCTTACATTCCTGTTCACTGATGGGACTGTCTTTTGGAATGTGAAGCCGTATACATGTTTCAGCATGACTACTAAAACGGACATTACAACTTAAAATTCTCCCAAACATAATCATAAAGAGAAGTTAAAATTCGAATTATGGTCGAGGCATTAGCACAGACGCGCATGTTTCTGTCCGAATGATTCCATATGTGTCAAAAATACACACACACACACACACACACACACACATATATATATATATATATATACACACACACACACACACAAAAGGCAAGCCAGATTCTCAAAACCTGCTGGAGTTGTCCCACCCATTCGAAGTAATTTCGCAACAACCCGTCGAATGTAATGATATAAGGGCAGAAAAAATCTGCGGACAAGTGAATGAACCATTGAAAGGACGCATGAAATTAACTTCATAAGAATCCTCTGCACGTAGTATATGCGATGCCTGTAATTTGCAAAATATCTATGACTAGTAATTTCAAGGTGGTAAACTGCAGACTGGTAGGTAAGTACAGAGTGTCAATAATCCCTGAGGCAGTGGTACAGGTTTTAATGCATGTTGTATTTGACAGTTTATGATAACCAGAGCGTAGCCTCAAACTTTCGGCATATCCCTACACGAATATCCATTTGAAGTACTCAAAACGAAAGTACTTTTCTTCCTTGATGCTCACTGATTTCCGAATAAGCATCAATTTGTTGGAAGGTCCCCAGGCATTGCTCTTTTGTTGTTCCGTTACGAATAGCTTTGAAGATGAATAAAAGTTCGGAGAACTGGTGGAATGATATTGACAGGGGAAAACCAACACACTCGAAGAAACCCCCGTCTGATTGTCACTTTGCCCGCCAGAGGAGAACTGGTGGAATGATACTGACCGGGGAAAACCAACACACTCGAAGAAAGCCCGGTCTCAGTGTCACTTCGTCAGCCAGAGGAGAACTGGTGGAATGATATTGACAGGGGAAAACCAACACACTCGAAGAAAGCCCGGTCTCAGTGTCACTTCGTCAGCCAGAGGAGAACTGGTGGAATGATATTGACAGGGGAAAACCAACACACTCGGAAAAAACCCGGTCCCACTGTCACTTCGTCCGCCAGGGATTCTCACATGTATAGGCCCTGGCTCAAACCTGGTCTGAGGCAATAAAAGGTCGGCGTCTAACCGTCTGAACCACGTGGCAGTTGTAAGCATTCATTCCATCAAAATAACACGCAATGTACACATGCAACGTAGACGACCTTAACGTGATGCTGCTCAGGAAATAAGCAGCAAGGGAATGAAAATCAAACATATTTTGGTAGGTTGCATTATCTCAAAGTGTTTGTGACCGACACAGTCTACGGATGTTCGGCGACTACAACGTCAACAGCCCGGCACAAGCTCAGTTCACACATTAGTAAGAACGGCGCGTGTAACTGTAGATGTAGCAGCATTGCATCCTCCCAGCAAGTTCCGACAAAGTGGTGGGCGAAGATTGAAGGTAAACAGCATCCTTCATACAGAGTGATTCAAGACCGGCGAACATTATTGCAGGAGATGATTTCTCTAGGTCTTTAAGATCAAAAGAGTTAGTATCAATATGTGTCCTATTCTTAATGGTTATGGGGTTATGGGCTTTTTTTTTTGTAGTAAACGCCCTCCTGTGAGCCGCGCGTCGCCAGTCACACTACGCGACCTTGAACCAGGTGGGACACGAACAATACGCCTTAGCTGCAACTTGCAACTCGCACTGTTCACAAGCGAGCGGCGGGGTGAGTCGCGGTCGGTGATGGCATTTTCGAAAACCTGATTTAAGCACAGGTCGGTGTAAGCTGAAGGAAATTTCATGAAGTTAAGTTACATTTATACATTAAATTTATTACATATTATGTTTGTTTATTATTTTGTTCCATTTACTTTCAATAATCCTTACCCTTCTAAGTTTCAAGCGGCCATAATTCTGTAACCATCCAAAATTGGGAACATGTTTATATGAATTTTTTAGTCACAAAAACCTAAGAAATCACATCCTGCAGTAATGTCCGTAAGTCATGAAGCACCCTCTATACCCCCACAATAAGAATTCAAGTGGTGTGAGGTCAGGAGACCGAGGTGGCTGACAAAGTGATGGGACCGCTTCTGCCCATCCATTTCCGTGAAAAATTTCAGTCCAATAAATCCCACCCGAAATGTAATGTGAATGCTTGAATCTCGATCACTGCCCTTCAAACGCCATTGTACAAGACTGTGGTGTTAGCAGCATTCGTGGCCGTACCAAGACTTGGGAACGCAAATAGCCCGATTTGTGTAACCTTTATCATATTACCTGCCTGAATACGCTCAGATTTCATTCCTGCGCATTTCCGTTCATGAGAAATAATACATTAAGATCGTATACATTTCACGTGTTTACAAAGTGCAGGAAAATTTAATTCCTACCCCACAGTAAACACTGCGTCCCCATTACAAAAAATACCAGCAGAGTCCTGTTTAGGGAAAGAACAGCTGTTTATTCTGAGACTCACATGGACTACATAAATACTGCGTTGGCAAAACTTAAAAAAATCGAAATGTTAAAGCTGGGAGTACACAATGTAACCACTGTGGTTGTGAGGGTTATAAGAAAGCCCATACACGAAACGTAACACGCCACAAGCAATGAAACATCCCTGATATATGGTTTAGGACTATGAGTTAGCACTACAGTTTATGAGAAAGAGGTGGCATAGCTCTTGTCTATCACATACACCGGTAATGAGCAGATGTAAGAGACGTTCGGGCGGTGTCGCTTAACCCCCATGAAACGTACTGCCGTACCTACTGGTTTTAAGGCTACGTAGATCCCACGCGTCCTGGCTAGTGGGAAGAAAACGTAAATACGAGTCATCAATACGAATTGTACCCCGATTCTCCCAGTCGTTCACACCGTGGCTTAATCAATGTACTGGGGTACCCGGTTTAATAATTTCAAACGCGGACTTCGTTTCGTTTGCAAAATTGCGAACAGCGACAGTTAGCTCCGTTATGTCCGTGTGTCGGACTGTCCGTCCGTCCGCATGCGACAAAGCGCCCAATGCGCGGATTCTCATTAAATTCTGACAAGAAAAACGGGTACTTTACACGAAGGCCTATGTACACTGGTGATAACATCTCGCCAGTTTCTTCTTAAATTGAGAACTGTTTCAGATAACAGCTGTAGAGAAAATCAAAACACGCGTTTTGTGCTAAATAACTTACTTTTTCGAAAAATTTTCCGTTTAAGAGATGATGTGAAAAAATATGTTAGAGACGGACATGCCACAGACGACAACATAACACGGCGCATGCGCTTTGCATGCTGGATACATAACGCTACAAACACACATTCCGAACATGTAATACTTATTCCTTTTCCACTGCAGCAATGGTTGCACGAACGCGCCTCAATGTTACGTTATACGTACATGGGTGGTCTTGTTTTAAACTCAGCTCACCGCACACTGCACTGGCGTTTAATCATACCGTGGTGCTGATAAGTCCTTAGCCCGACCAGGAAGGAAACAAGCTCGGAAGCATGTCAGGGACGCGCGCGATTTCAACAACATCGAGACGCGAGCTGTAATCAAGTGCGTTTTTTCCCTCTGCAAGGCAAGGCGCCGAAAGAAATTCACGCCATTCTGACAGAAACATTAGCTTGTTTCCTTCCTGGTCGGGCTCTTATCAGCACCCCTGTACTACGAGACGCGTGACACTATTAGTTTTCAGCTCCTCACGGTGACGAATATTTAGATTTTTTTTTCTCTCTAGGTTTTGCCGGAGCACTGAATACGGAAGCAACACGTTCCTCCGAATCGTTGTATCCACCTACAATATTACTCGGTGCCAGTACCCTGAAGACCACGTTCTAACATACACGAAGAGATAAAGACACGGACACTTGTTTATTAAAATTGGCAGGTAAGAAATATCTTGTACCAAGAAAAGGTAAGCCGTAAAAATAAACATGTCAGATTTCGGCTGCATGAAAGCCGAAAGGAAGCCCAGTGGCTCGAGGCGCGGGCGCGGTCTAGTCCTCCCGCCCTTGGTGGGATTGTGGCCGGCGGGAGTTGCGAGTGGTCGTGGGAAAAGCTCTTGTTCTCCCCAATATGGTCCTGGAGACTGGATACAAGCCTACATACAGAAAGAGACAGCGCGAGTCCGGCAACACAATGCGCGTAGCCTATTTGGATTTTTCTTTATCTCTGTTGCTTCCTGTGCCCTTTTTGTTTCTTGATCATAAACAGGTGGCGTCAGTGGCGGCTCTCGTGCTACAAGACAGTTCATCAATACGTGGGGCTAAGTTACACGACTGCAAGCACACGTAGTGTCATTGTGGGATGCATCTTCTTACAAAATAGCATCCCTATGTTCGAAACTGCGCCACCTGAAGAATGAAGACGAAGATAAATTCAGTGTTCCTACGGGGACAGGGGTATGAATTTCAACATATCTTTGCATTACAATGATATAAATTGATTTTCAGTTTTAACCACTGCTCGAAAACAGAGCTGAAATGACGATCAGCAGCAAGAAGAAGCAGCAGCACTGATTATCTGTTGACTTCCAGCTAGCTCCCCATCGTCCTTCAAATATTAGAGGTTGGCTTCCAAATATTACTTGCTATACCATTGTGCCCTGTTTACTCTGCAGAATGGTGAAGGCAGAAGACAGACTCGTAATGCTTCTTTCCCAACAGAATGTAGTTGCCCTGCACAGCGTCGGGACATTCCCGCAAAACTCGCGTCGGCGGCCGGGGTGAAAGCTCTATCACTGTACGACGTAGTATGTTTTTGTTTATAAGAAGCATGAGGTCCAATTTACGCACGGCTCTAACCACACAGAACAGTGCACAAAATAGCTGCATTATCTCACACGTACAGAACACGACTGCACATCGGACAAATGTATTTGTTCAAAACTGGAATACATTGTTTACAGGTGACAAAGAAGGGACCGCGGTGGCACAGTGGTTAAGGTGCTGTGCTACAAATTGGAAGGTCGCTGGTTCGATCCCAGACGGTGTCATTGGAATTTTTCATTCCGATCGCACTATGGTCCTGGGGTCGACTCAGCCTCTAACAGAAATGAGTACCAGGAGTATTTCCTGGGGGTAAAGGCGGCCGGTGCCTAGGGCTGACAACCTTACCACCATCCTGTGCCGTTGTCATGTAATCTAGGAACCTTAACTTCCTGGAACCCTCTGGACCACTCCTGTAATGGGACTGCTTTACCTTCACAGGTGACAAAGAGGGAAAGGTCGACTTCCCCTAGAGCAAACCTCTACCAAGGTCAGATGCAAACTTCACAGTCAGGGTCTGTACTTCGATGAAAATTAATTCTCATCATCTATCTATATGTTTGTGGGGGGGGGGGGGAAGTCGGGGGTGGCACAGGGGTTAGGGGGTGGGGCTAAAAAGGGGAGGGTCGCGGGCCCGATCCCCGGTGGGGTCATTAAAATTTTTATTTGCAAA
>Ga0131853_10008674_pt1 | contig 18540 bp, 12 predicted proteins | sample TergutLab28metaG_FD_92764 | JGI IMG/M metagenome (GOLD analysis project Ga0131853, IMG submission 92764) | Labiotermes labralis P1 segment gut microbial communities from Petit-Saut dam, French Guiana - Lab288 P1 (version 2) (version 2) | ecosystem: Host-associated > Arthropoda: Insects >...
GGGTCTGGAACGGGGTCCACTCAGCCTCGTGAGGTCAATTGAGGAGCTACTTGAATGAAAAAAGTAGCGGCTCCAGGTCTAGAAAACAGAGATTAACGGCTGTGGGGACCCGTTGCGCTGACCTATCCGCAAAAGTTGGCACTAACTTCGCCGACCGGCGGCGGCCGCTCTGTCGGTATAGTTCGCGTGCGGACTAAGGCCACGGAGTTTTTAGTTTATGGGCCACATCACCGGGGATTTTCTATTCTCCAAATGATCCGGACTGTCACTGGAACCCACCCAACCACCTCTTCAGATGGTATCGGGTAGGCTCTTCCCGCAGCATTAAAGCGACATGTACATAAAGCTGAAACCAGTACCGAGATTAATGCGTGGAACTGTACCTATACTTCCCCATACGTCTTAATGGTGTACTGCTTCTTACGTGTGTGGAAAAAAATTATATTTTACTTCTCCTGCGTCGTTGTGAACTAAGACGTGTTCTGATGTGGGCGGTATGGCTTTCAGTTTGCTGCTGCAAATGGTGTAGGCTTGGAACAAGTTTGATATATACCGGACGGTCACCCCTCGAATCCAGGTGCATTTTACACGTGTGTCTGAACATACTCTGTAATGATTCGAAAGCCATGGATTCCGCATGACCAACAACTTCATATACAGGCAGTTACGTAGATTGTGAATATGTATGTAATGGCATTGCAAGAGATACTGTGTTGTCGAATAGTGTTGAATATTACCGTGTATTTTCGTATTCAGTCACAAATTAAAAACCAACGAAATTAATTGATTACAGGGAGACGCTCTTAACTGCCTTTAATCCGTCTTCTACATGTTTCGGCCCATTGTGGAAGGGTTAAAAGGAGTAAAATAAGAAGTGCTTAACCTCTAACCTTTGGAGACTACTCATTCGACTATTGGTGACTCCTTAATAATAACCCAGTTGGTTCGAAACGTGTAGTCGACTGATTAAGAGACAGTTTGTTGGAGTGTCTCGCTATAAGCAGTTAATTTTGTTGATTTGTAGTTTGTGCTACTGTGTTGTATTTGTACATGGGGAGGACAAATATAGATCACGTCAATGTAATGGTCTTCTTATTGAGACGAACTGGAATGTAGCTTAGTGTTAATTGAAATAGTGCCACACACATTATCAGGCCAAACACTGTTGTCAAGACAGAACGTTACGTGTTTGTCGTGGCCACTGTTTTGCATTTATGCTATGGTCTGAAACTGTAAGTGCGTAAGTGGCGCATGTCAGGTATGATTTCAACAGTTTTTTTCTTTTAATTCCAGATTGCTCGGGAGATTATGATACATCAAAATCTTGTGCACCGAAATGTTGTAAGACTTCACCACTACTTTGAAGACACCGTGAATGCATATATCATTCTTGAAAACTGTCCAAGAAAGGTTAGTTTGTAGAGATTGTGTTTTTGTCTGTAAGTGAGAGAATACCACAGAACATGAACCTTTTGACACCAAAAGGAGCTGGGCTGGACGACCAGGGAATTGTGGTTCGATTCCCGGCAGCGTCAAGAGATTTTTATTTTGTCCAAATCGTCCAGACCGGATCTGGGGGACACTGAGCCTCCTATTCAAGGTGTATCGGGGGCGCTTTCACCCGGGGTGAAGCGGTAGGGATGTGAAGCTGACCAGGCACTTGCACCTAGTGCTGAGATTATGAATAAATGGCGCTACAACTCCACTCCCCACGTGACTTAGTGGCGTATGTAGGAACCAAAATCTGATGATGGAGACAGGATGATAAGTCAGTGTGCTGAGATAGTGTCCTTTAGATTAAGGATCTTGAAGGCCAGTATAATAAGACGTCTATTTGAAACTTCAAGTACAAAAGTTGCCTGTATTAAACCCAAAATACATTCAAAATAAATAATATAAATTTTTGCGAGTTTAAAAGTATTTCGTATTTTATATTTTAGTACTAAGTGTCTATTTTTGTGATTGTGTTAGTGATCGACATAATTTGCATGGTTTGTATTATCAGTACCGTGGATAACCGGTCTTAGCTGTCCGCGACTCGATAGTGGGACCCCCCTCCCCATAATTAGTAACGAAATTATTCCCGTATCTCGTAACAGCGATCCGGAATACTGCCTTCTTTAAGAAAAACGGAATCTAGTCCGAAAGAACCGACAAAAGATTTTACTACTTGTCCGTTTTGGGCCGTCCTGACCCATGAGGCCTCCCGCACTGCGACGTCTGCGTGGGCCTTATCTGCGCCACTGTGTATCATTTAGAATTCCTACGCAGCATGTCTGCCTGTCACATATTCCGTATATATCCGACACACTTTATTTGAAATTTTTTGTATGTTACGTTAGTGGCTAGTAATTGTACGGTGGGATCATCATCATCCGTCACGAGTTAGGCCTTGAAAAACCTGTTTCGGCCTTATAGTGGGATTAATTCCGCAAAGACTCCAGCTTCAGGTGCAAGCAACGTTAGCGAGCCCCAGTGAAAGTGAGGTCAGAAGTCTGGAGGGTGCGTGAAACCGTGTGCGCGTAGATCGGTGTGTTTTTAGTTGAGGCGGTGGTGGTGCCAGTATTCGTCTGCTTTCGTAGCAGCTGCAGTCATGTGAGTCAGGTAGGAGGACCGTAAGGTTAATGAGACTCGCGTTGAAGGTTGTCATACAAAATGACGGGGAGTTTTTGGGTGTAATCCTGCTGTATATTGGCCAACACACACACAGTACCTAGGGTATAAATTTCTCACCAGTAACTAAGGTATGGATAATATAAAGTTAGATTATAAGTTACTACACTGAGATATTTCAATAAATACTTAGTTAATGGTTTAATAGGGTAAGTGCAAGCTCAGTAATTTAGCTTGCAAATCACCATGCATGTCTGGGGATACTACAGATGGGTAGGGAGAAGGGCCATTGTCCAAGGGGAACTGTTTATGAACTGATGCATTTATTCTTTGATAATATTTTTATTGGCAGTCCCTCTGCCAATTTTGAGATGGAACATTTGCCTCGTTGACACTTTTTGGAACTTATGCCTCTCCACAAAGCTGCACGGTGACACATTCCAAATAAACAGGATTTAGAGTCACTGCTGCAAGAATCTCAAATGTGACATAATTTTCCCTGATGTGATAATTGTAGATGCACCTCTATAAAAAGCTGACATGTAAGAATGCCTTAAAGTACATATACATACATACATACATACATACATAAAAATATGTAAAATACATACATAAATATATGAAAATGATAAGGGTCCATATGCCACAGGGTATTACTCTGTTTCTTACTCTGTTGTGAAGTTGTGGTTATCCTCAGTTCCTGTTAGACAAATGCTAGAGCATTCACTAACCATAGTCTGAAACTGATGGTGCAAACCTTGCCTAACCAATCATTTACAGTGACAACCCAACACTCTTTCTTAATATTCAGTAGACAGCCATTTTTAATGTGATTGGTTCTGTGTTTGTTTCCTCAATCTTCTTCGGTGAAGGCTGTAAGAACACAATGATCTACATCATTCTGCCACCATAGGCCCTTTACAAAGTCTCAGTAATTCTGTGGACCCCTTCCCCAAAATAACCTACTGATCTACATCAGTATTTCTAAATCTTTCTCGTACTGGACCCCTTACAATTTCACAGAATTCTGCAGACCCTTTCCCTTAACCTAATGATTTAAACAGTGTTCCAAAGTCTTTCTGCTACCACAGACCCCTTACAATGTCCCAAAATAGTCTCAACTCACTGACCCCCACAGGCACGTTCTGTGGTAACAATTAGATTTGGGATGTTTACGAACATAAAATATACTGAAACTGTAAAAAATTGTTATTAAGCAGGGAAGAATATAGGTTTCGTCTGGGGTCTGAAGTTAATGCAGGTTTTGGGGCCTCATTTAAGAAAATACAAAATTATGTATGCAAAATGAGGTATGAAAGTGGATATTTATTTAGAAAGAAAAAAGAAATAACAACAAAATACAAATTTAAAAAAAAGTGAGAAGTATCACCATCGTCACAAAATCCAGAAAAAAAAACTGATATTTTTATTAATTAACTACTTGACACACTTCAATAATATCTTTTTTCCTACACTTCTTGGCTGCATACTCTTTGATCATCTCTTCATATGACTGCAGTTTTGTAATAGCATTTTATATAGAGAGAATAGACAGATAGTTCTGTCTTTCCTCTAGCATGGTTGATAGAATTTTTTTTTTTATTTTTTATAGTTTAGAAAAGTTTCTTTCAGCTTCACAGCTCGTTATTGGTAATGTCATGTTAATTTTTAGGTTTATTGTCAAGTTTGAGAAAGCCTCAATCAAGTTGCTTTCATATATGAGCTGTAAGATTTCTTGGTATTTTTTGGGCTTTGCTAAGGGCTCTTCCCAGGGCTTTGGAAGGGGCCCATGGAAGTGAGAGGTCCTGAAGCTTAAGCTTCATTAGCTTTATGGTAAATCTGCCTCTGTTATTAAGTAAATGTAAACATTTACCAAAGAATTAATAATTTTGCTGGTAGTCACGACAGTGAAATTGAGGTTAGGAAAAAGGAAAAGAATGCCATTTTCTGCTGATTATAATCTACTCAATTTACAGCCGTCAGATGACAAGCACTGCGCTACTATTGCTTTTCCCGTTATTCTTCCATACCAACCATGTCATTTCTCATTGGTGTCACATACCCCATAGTTTACGCACATCACTGTGATGAAGAAACAAACTGAATATGAAGATTACTGTTTGTGGAATCTGATAAGTAATTTGCCATAAAAGTACTAGTGTTCTGCAGGATTAAGCTGCCTCTTTCTTCAGGGTAGGTGAGTATCCCTGTCCTGAAACGATGGTAAGTGTGTCATTACATCTCTACAGACTCTAATCTTCATGGTTACTGACATGAGAACCAAAAATCTTGCATGACAGTATGTGGCCAGATGAATAAATTTTGTGGTGCTAACTGAACTGAGCAAGAAGGCATGCACAGGCGTCGAAGTATACGTCCACTTATTCTTGAACTCTGCACTAGACTGAAGTGAGGAGTCAGCTTCACACCCAGGGGAAAGAGTGTTCTGATTCCCTTTGAAAAGTTATGTTTATGTCAAACAAAAAGTGAAATTTGATGTATTATTTTGTTATCTGTTGTGGAATAGTGTGGATGAATCAGTGATATAAATGTATCAGAGAATGAAGTCAAACTGTGGTGTTAGTTTTCAGGTACTGAATATCTGACTACTGGTAGTGGAAATTTTTGTATCATGGCAGAACAGTAAATTATGAAAATGGAAGAACTGAAAGAAGGCTCATAATATATGGCAATAAGTTACTGTGTATGAACTTAACTTCAAACATCATTATAGCAAAACACAACAAATAACTTAATTAAAAGAATCTTAATTGGAATGTAGCATTTATTAGATTTAATGTTATCTCATTTGTTATTATTGTTAATATTTTTGTTTTATAGCTTTGATTTGAGTTGAGTTCATCTCTTATATAATACATATATTGATTAGACACTGGATTGGATGACCAAGGATTTATGGTTGGATGTCTCTGCTCCATATAATGTCTAGGCAGACACTGGGGCACACACACACACATACCACTGTTCAGTGGGTAGCAGGGTAAAATGATGAAATGCCTATGTTAAGAATGCATGGAGCTAGACCTCCACTGTACTGTGTACCTTAAAGGCATGTCTTGTTTCTTGATAATAGTTGCTGTACTACTCAAACCATTCTATATCATTAAGGGAACCGATGGTTCATTATGATAATCACAAGGACCAAGCATTTTTGTATCCTGAGCCAGATACATATAGTTCAAACTCCAATCTTTAATGTCCAGTTTAATATTATCTTCTAGTCTACACCTAGTTCTTTCCATATATCCCTCCACTTCAAATTATTCGATCAACATTTTGTACACATTCCTGATCTCTACCATATGTGCTACACATCCTACCATTCTTATCCGTAATTCTATGTACAATGTGTATATGTGTTTGAAAAATATACAGGGGTTTTGACTGATTAAATCAATCTCCAACCGAAACAAGAATAAGTCTGTACTGGTTTATCTGTGTCCAGTGGCGTACCCAGGAATTTTGTTTGGGGGGGGTTCAATAAATTCAGTTGAGGACAGAGGATGGAGAGAACAGGGATCTGGGGGGGGGGGCGGTAGCCCCCTAGTCAGGGGTTCTGGAGGCAGCTGTAATTTGGTACAAGAAATTTCATTTCATACAGTAAAATTTTCTTAATTTTTGGTACTTTAAGACTATTTATGATGACAACAAATTTATTTGTCATTGCTAATGTAAAACAATTGCGAACCTAGGAATTTTTAGAATGTTACTGTCTTTTTACCGAACATCTTGGGGTGTTGGCATCCTAAATTCAGCAATTTCTAATAGTTTTCACAATCGGGTTGAGTTTTGCACGATTTTGGAGGGCCTTCGGAATTTCGGGGTGGGGGTTTGAACCCCCCCAAACTCCCCCTTCGGTACGCCACTGTCTGTGTCCACCCGATGACTTACGAAGTAAAGTGTAAATTGAATTAATCGTATGCTTGCAGTCTTTGGTGCATGTTCTGAAGCTGCGGAATGTCATAACAGAGCCTGAGGTACGGTACTACCTGTGCCAGCTTGTGGCAGGTGTCAGCTACATCCACAGTCAGCATGTGATACATCGAGACCTCAAACCGGGTAATATGTTCCTTGGCGAGGACATGGTCGTCAAAGTTGGTGACTTTGGACTGGCGACTCAGGTGGATGGTGACAAGCGGGTGTAAGTATTGAGTTGTGGACTTCCAGCACAGAACAGTGATTCCCTGTACACGTTTTTAAGGCGCCTTCACGAAATTTAGAAAAGCGACTATTAGCTTAGTCACGTCTGTCTGTCTGCCTGTCCGTCCGTCCGTCCTTCCGTCCGCATAGAACAACTCGGCTCCCACGGGACGGATTTTCATGAAATTTGATATTTGCGTACTTCTCGAATATCTACCCAAAATGTTCAAGATTCTTTGAACTCTAACAAAAATAACGGGTACTTTATATCAGACATGTGTCCGTTTTGGATATCTCGCAGAATTTTATTTTAAAAGATAAATATTTCAGACACAAGTTGTAGGGAAAATCAAAATACACGTTTTATGTTTAGTAACTTTTTTTTTTCGAATATCGTGCCGTTTATGAGATAATGTGGACAAATATGGTACAGCCAGACAGGCCACAGATGACAGTATAATACGGCGCAGAAAAGATGTGACTTGCTTACCGGATAGCTAAGGCAAGAATATGGACACACACTCATAATATTTAATACTTACTGCTGTACCACAGCATCAGTTGTAGTGTTCTGGAGCACTAACAAGAATACGTATTTTCGGGGTCAACCTGATTTAAACATGGGTTTTTTAACTCGCGTGAGAGCCGGTATAGTGTCGCTATGTAGTGACTAAGCTACCGGCTGGACGATACGGGGCTCGAATCCCGGTAGCGGCAAATTTTTCTCGTATTTGGAACATCCAGACTGGGTCTGCTGGGAACCACTCAGGCCTCTGTTCCGAGGTTAAGAATGAGTGGAGCTATACCTCCATTCCCTCTATATTCCTTCATGGCGTGAACAGGACAACGTTACCTTTTTACCCTTTTTTTAGACACACATGTGCTGCTGGCATGGAATTCCATTTTTGCTGACAAGAGCAGCATTTAGACAAGATTAGGTGAAGTCATTAAACCAAGGAAAGAGGAAAACAGATTTTTTATGTTGAGGAAGTTCCTCCATGTTGTCACTCTCTATGTAATCATTTTATATGAGGCATTACAACCATTCAGACATGAATAACATAAGGTATATAAGTAAGGTAGTAATTGTGACTTCATATATGACTTGAAATTGAATAAAAAAGATAAAACTTAATGGTTCTCTTCATGAGATGACAGGATGGTTTTGAAAGGAGAATGCTCTTAACATGATGAATGTTTTTCTTTGTAATATTCTAATCCCGTTGATGCAATATTTCAACATAATGCATTCACCAGCACTATTTTAGGTGTATAAGAAGTGTGAAATATTGGTGAAGTAAATCCTTCTCACTCAATACCAGTATACTAAATGTAATGGACAGAATAACAAATTGTACCAAAATATGTTTATCAGTTTCACTTTTAAAGGATATAAGTAACGTTAGAACAATAGCCTACATCATTATAGTAGCCAAATTGTAAGGCCAAGAACGTGCCTGAGTTTTATCGTGTATTTGATTCTTGCAATTGTCATAAACAGGGAAACATATGCTGGTTGTCAAAGAATAATTTAAATTTAGGCTCAGAAGTGGATTATTTTTGCAAGCACAGAATTTTTAAACATGTGTTAATGTGCATATACTACAAAATTGGGGCACATTTGGAAGTTTGCATCCTGGAATCTTCTCAAATGGTCATACCTTCTCATCCACAGCTCTGTGTGTGTGTGTGTGTGCACACGTGTACACACACACACACACACACACACACACAGCTTTTTTTTGCAGGTTTTTTATTAATAATGCCTTTTGTCTTAGCACGCCTTCCTGATTTACACCACTTCTTAATTTGCGCTCTCCCGTGTTTGGTTTAATGCCCTTTGGCTGGCTACATTCTACTATGCTAACCCCTTATTTCATATAAAAGGGTAAAGATCAACCTAGAACATGACATGATGTCCCAAAAAGGGAGTAGAGACATAGCTCTAATCTTTCTTTAACCTTGGCACTAGATGATGGGTGGGTGGTCAACACCATGTCCCGGCCACTTTATCCCCTGGAAAGAGATGCATTACTAATTATGTAGGAGGCTGGGAGGGCCCCAGGACCAGTCTGGACGGGTGTGGAAAATCTCACTCTCACCAGGATTCGATCCTGGACTGTCCAGCCCTTAGCAAGTCGCTATACCTACTGAGCTATCCTGGCCCCTTATTTCTGATGGGAATATCATTTTTGATTTAAGTCTCTTGATTTAGGTCACTTTTTCAGGAACATAACTAGGGCATGAAACAAGGGCTGTGTGTGCGTGTGCGTGTGGGTGTGTGAGGCTGTCATTGTATTGCTTTGAAGAACTGTTGTCTACACTGAGTAAGTTTTTGTTAAATTCATTGTTGCAAAATAATCTCAAAGTTTCAGCCTGTCAAAACATTTTGTAATTTCCGACTTTCAAACAATATTTCATACATTATTTGTAAACATGGTCATAATTATATGTATATACAAATTTCATATTGTTAGGTATAAGCAATAAAATATTATGAGTAACTCTGTCTTCTACTCTGAAGATACAGGCAGTGTGTTTATCTGAAATGTTGACACCTATCCGTCACTTTTTATGCCATCAGAAGACAGTATCTTTGTAACCATCAGAGCCATTAGAACCACTGTGGGAGAACTAGAGTTAGACAGAAGGGAGGCTGTAGGAAAAGTTATTAACAAACAAATGTTTTGACATTGAACATCTAGAATAATAAATGACAGTAGAAATGTACATATGCTTGAGCAGAGAATGACAATATTTTAAAAAAACAGCAATGTTGTAGCATGAAATGTACATTTGACAGGTAAAGTGGTTGTGGAGGGTGAGGAAAGGGGGTGGGGAGGTGTATTGAATGGCACAGAGGCAGGCTATTGACATCTGATTAACTTCATTGAGCAGTAACTTCTATGTAAAAATGGAATTTTAAGAATTTTTTCCAAATCACAGTCATGTCTGTAATATTTTGTGCTGATTTTTCATAATGATTTGTAGGACAGTGTGTGGAACTCCAAATTACATCGCACCAGAAGTGCTGAATAAATTGAGCTACAGTTATGAAGCTGATGTGTGGGCAATTGGTTGCATCATGTAAGTATGGAGGTGATGTGTGAACATTTGGTTGCAGTATGTCAAAATAAAATATGTGCTGAACTGAAACTGCATTTTACTTTCATGAAATGATCGAAGCGCTGTCATGATGCTGCAGTGGTCATCATCATCATCATCATCATCATCATCATTTGTCATGAGTTAGGCCTTGATAGACCTGTTTCGGCCTCAGCTAATAATCTCATCAGAGGTCTTCCAATTCGTCTTCGTCCATTTGATCTATAATTCAGCATTATTTTGGGCTTCCTCTTGTTCATTCTTTACATGTTGTCGCCAATTTGATTTGTATCTTCTTAGTTTCTTCTCAACTGGTCCTGCTTTCAACCCATCCAAAATTTCTTAATTTATTTGTCATCAAAAGGGTGTACCCAGCTGTTCTTGTGAAAAATTTCATCTCACTTTATGTCAGTCATTTTTTATCATTTTTTCTAAGCATCCAAATTTCGCTTCCAAGTATAGAGAGAGCCAGTGCATTATATACTTTTATTTTTAAAAAATTCTGCACCAAAGTTGGTTGAAAAGTGTTGTTTAGAATTCCCAGTATTTGAGCAACTTTGCTAGTTTTATTTGAATATCTTTCTTATTTTGATAGGCAATTTCACAATCAAGATACTTAAAAAATCTTTACTTGTTGTAAATAATGGTTGGCATGCTAATGTAGTATTTAACAGTTTGCATTGTTCAATCCCAGCTACTGCACGTAATTAAAAAAAAAAATAATGGAAGATCTGTAAGTATAATTACAACCAGTTACCTGAAGTGGGAATGTGACCAACTCTTGAAAAATTAAATCCGTTAAAAATACTTCTGACAAGGGTCTGTGTACAGGGGAAGATTGTTATACCAGGCCAGCATACTAACCACTCGACTGTCCTCTATGTGTGGTATGAAGCAGTCAGTCTCGTGGACCTTTATAGAATCACTGTAAAAATTGTCCAAAAAGGTGTTCTGTATCTTGGATTATAAATAGGACATTTCCCCGTATTCTAACATAATAGCTTTGTTTCTTGGATCCAAGTGGGAACTATTTACATTGTTCTGATAATCTGAAAGAAAAGTAGGAAGTCTTGTTACAAAATGGCCAGCTGTGTGTTCTCTTGTACGTTAATTTGTGTTCAAGCTGAGTGTTAATATGTTTAGTAAGTTGTAATGTCACAAAACCCTTGGTATTAACATACAAAGCCTAGCAATATATGAGGTGTGAATAGTTTGTGGATCTTGTTTTAGTGTGTACATAACTTTTTGACATGTACATAGTACTTCTTTGCACAAGATGTGTAATTGCCTTTTTGGACTAGTTGTTTTGAGACATGGGTAGAACAAAAGTTGCAGTATCCTGCACCTCTAGGACCAAAGAGTTGCTGGATATCCTAATTTTCAGGATAGTAGAACGTTTTAGTGTTTTATCGAAGTGTGCCTAGCAATGTCTTGAACAAACCTAACAATTAAATTTGTCATTTGATATCCTGTCCTCTTTTACTTACTGCCATGTCTGTTCCCTTTCAGGTGTATTTATAAAATTGTGAAAAATGACTGTAAGCTTCGTCATTTCTGTCCGTCTGTCTGCATGGAACAACTCGGCTCCCACTGGATGGATTTTTTTGAAATTTTTATATCTTGAGTATTTTTCAAAAACCTCTCGAGAAAATTCATGTTTCATTTAAATCTAACAAGAATAATGGGTGCTGTACATGAAGACCGATATACATGTTTGATCACATCTTGCTCAGCTCTTCTTGGAATGACAAATGTTTTTTCAGAAAAAAGTTACAGAGAAGATCAAAACACACATTTTTGTTCAACACTTTTTTTTTAATGTGCCGTTATGAGACAATGCAGAAAAATATTGTAGAACTGGGCAGGCTAGAGATGACAAAATGGTGCATGCCCAACGCATGCTGGATAGCTAAGGTTGCAAATACACACTCAGAATATATATACTTATTGCTTTACCACTGCAACAATGGTTGCACAAACACTCCTCAATGTTATGTTATATGTACATTGCCTTGTCCTTCACTGCTTACATCACACAATGTATATATAAAATAAATAACAACATGGTACCAATAATTAATGTCCACACTCTTGGAATCGGTGCTGAGTGGTGCCAGTTAATGAAACAGTGAAGTGTCAGTGGCTTCTTTGTCAATTTATGGTTGAATAACCACAAAAACATTTTTCATTTGACCTAAGCTATATTCTTTATTAGCACACCTACATGTTTCGGCTAAACGCAAGCCATCTGTGGTTGTAAGGTAATTTTAAAAAGGCAGTGTGCAGCTTCTACAATTAAGTAGGAGTACCTGGTAAAAACCACTTCTGAGCTCATCTTGTTGCATAGTATGTACATTATTTATTTAATAAATGGCTTGAGGTGTAGTATATCTTAATGATTCTATAATTACAATTAATTAAATCATAGTTTTATACAGAGGCAATGTGGATGGATTCTTGGCAGTGTGGTTCATTTGTTGAGTTGTTGGTTTTATCAGAAAATCTACTTCTTTATGATAGTTGTATTCTAACCTTCTTAAATTACATTGCAGCCTGAAGATGGCTTGTGTTTAGCCAAAACATGTAGCTGTGTTAGTGTAAGAAAGAGTCTGCTTGACTGAAAAGTCTAATTGTTCATATTCATTGTAACACACAAGAGGATGCATAATATAAAGGCAGTTTATGGTTAGCAGAGCCTCCCAGATCATTAAGTGCTGGATCTCGCAACTTTTGTTGTTTACATATTGAAGTTAAGAATGAGACTCTGTATCATATATACTGTGGGAAGTATAATTTCTCACATGGGCACCACTGAGACAGAACATTAGCCTGCACAGTTCAAAGTCAGTGACTGTCTAAGCTATGGCCGCAAAGTTTCAATGTAATCAGAAGGTAGCATGATTTGCCTGCAGGCGCTGACAAAAACCACAGTGGAATGTCATAAGAACATTGAGTCTTCAGCCTTAGATTTGAACCCAGGACCTCCCAAGTATATGGAAAAGTTTTGCTAGCCACTCAGTTCGTATACACACTATGCCCTGTTCTTGGGCAGAAGATTTTAAAACATCTATAAATTTCCATGATTTGAAGTTTCCACCATGGAGTAAATGTGATGTGTGCTCTCCTGGGAGTTTGTTACCGACACCTCGAGACAACCTATTGGTCCTATCAGTCCCGGAAATGATGTGTTGTCCCGAAACGTCTGTAACAAACTACCACTCTACGCTGAGTAAAATCCCAGAGGAGTGCAGATCTCATCTTTGAATTTTTGTATTTTTCCACATTTCATCAAATTACAATGCTTCCCCATTATCATTATTGATCATGTCTCTGTTTAGTATAAAAACAAATTACGAATTTTGTCACATCTTGAATATGAAAGTTGTTCATAATGCAGTTCTACCAACTTCTGAGTATGACGGTTTCAATTTTATTCTGCAGCCATGCAGTTCTCATATTTACTATATGTGTGCTGCGGGCCTTATCAGCCAAAGATTTTCTGTTTAAGCAATAGAATATTAGCTTGGGATATTACTGTATATGTGTAGTGTTGTACTGTCCACTGACATCACAGTGACTACAAATGTAACTGAAACTTCTGCAAAGACATGTTTCAACTAGAAGTTACTTTCTTGTTCTGCCAGGTATGCAATGTTGGTTGGTCAGCCTCCGTTTGAGACAGCAACGCTGAAGGAGACGTATGCCCGCATTGTAAGCAATAAGTATGCTCTTCCGTCTCTTGCCTCAGAACCTGCACGATCATTAATCAGGGTGCTCCTGCAGCCAAAGCCTGAAGATAGACCAAAACTTGATGAAATTTGTAAGCACGAATTCTTCACAAGTGGTTACATGCCTGAAAAGCTTTCTCCATCCTGTTGTTACACAATGCCAAAATTTGTGTCTCCTGTCTTGTCTTCAAGGTAAGTTAATATGAAATAATCAGAGTAAGTATTTGCTGTAATATACTGTGTTGCTCTTCAAACATGTTACAACTCTGAAGGTAAAAAACAATATCTTTTTGTGCTTTTTTTCACATTAGACAAACACTTTATTATTGTTTGAACCTAGTCATCCCTTTAATTTCTGTATATGACCTGTGCCCATTGTCTTGGTTCTGACTATCCACTTCTGCTTTAATAAACATTAATGAAAATAAATTGTCTTGGTCAGCAGCTTGCCTTCTTTTGTTTTGTATGTATAGTATAAATTTGCCTCAAGTTAAAACTGCTATTGCTTTTAGGAAAACATTGTGGCAGTGTTTGTGTACTCGATCACAAAATGCAGAAAAATTTGGCTTTGTCAAAAAAGAATTCGCTACAGCAAAAATGCTGTACATCATGTAATATGAAACAAAATGAAATGCTGTTTATTTTTTCTATGTCCATTGCATTTTTTCAGGATCCCTAATAATTCTGAATGTGAATGCTATTTGTAGACATTCAAACATCCAAGCAGTATTTTAAATTATCTGAGGCATGAAGAAGTTTTGAAATATGTGACAAAGTACTGCTCTTCTTTTTCTATATTGCTGAGAGTTTTCTGACATCTTTAGTAAGTTTTTATGTGAGTGCCATTTGCTTCCTTTCAACACACAAACAGTATTTTATTTTACCTCAGGTATGAAGAAGTATGTCCAGAGTGATTATCACTACTGCAACAAAACCTCTCTTTCACAGATGATGTACATCATGGTTTTCTCTATACAGGGGTTTTTCACAAATCCTCATATGAAACCATGTAGTAATGTAAGATCTGGAGTCCTTGGAGTTCAGAATATTGGTGCTTTTTTTCCAGGCCTTCATTTAGGGAACCTAGCATTTAAAGCATGTCAGACATTATGACTGAAGTGAAATGGGGACTGATCCTATTAGAAGACAACTGTATTTGTTGCTTTACTGTTGGTGTCCTAAGTTTGTGGGAAAGCAAGTGATTTTTAATGTGTTTAGATAAATGTTTCCCAAACTGTTGTTTTCAGCAAAAAGAGAAAGGTCCTGCTACATTATCATACAGAAGTGTGCACCACTTGTTCATGCACATACCAAAAACACTTAAAGCGACTTTTTTTTTGCCTAGTTTGACATTTGTATTGATTAACATGGCCATTAATGTGAAACAAACCTTTGTTTGTGAAAAGTACTCTTGGCAGTAAACATTCCTGTTGTCGGTTGTTTTGAATATGGTACTTGCTCATTGATATCTGAATTTAATTTTGTCAGCATGTGTTATGATCTGCTTATGCTGCACATTTTGGATTGTGACTTTCAGTTTATCACTTTGAAGACTGCAGTGTACAGTAGAGTTCTTTGAACTACATACTCACAGTACTATTAATGGTTCAGCATCCTTTTCAGAACTCCATAGTCCAGTTGGTTTTTACTTTAACATGTTTTACTTTTCCTGTAAATTAAGGAAACAAATTATGTCTGTAAGTAAAAAATTGCATTGAATGGTTACAATATAATTCACTCACAAATTACGTGATGTTTAGGCTATGTCCTGAGCAGATGCCATCTTTTGAGCTCTGTTAGGCACACAGTATTGCTGCCACTGAGTGAGTCAAGTACACATGCACAGCAAGTGAGGGCTGTAAACTTTGTGAGTTGCTGATCATCCACAACTATCCCAAGATTATGTGTCTCAAAATGAATGAAATATTCTGCTTTAAAATTAGTGACTTCTTTCTTGATGACACTTGTATGTATATATATTTATATACATATGGAGTGATGATATATGGGAAATAAGTTGCTTAGTAATTTTAAATATTTTGAGGTAATCATTTAAGGACTTTGTCCTAGATAAGTATAACTGTGCATTCTGATACAGTGAGTTTGGAGGAAAATCAGTGGGTGAATTGAAGTCTATAACAAATATTCCTTGTATGTATTGTTGATGTATATTTAATTGAGCTGTTATTTCCTTGAATACATCATAAGACTACAGATCATGTTATGTAGCGCTTGCATTCTTACTTTAGCTTAATTTTTTTTAACAAAATCACTGTGCAGATTGAAATCAATAATGAAGTTTGCAACTATGCATCATGGATGTATGTTCCAGTGGATTGTTAATCTTTTAATTCTGTTAGTAGAGTTAAATTCTGTAGCCCTTTCTGTAGTTTCAGGTAGAAAATAAATTTCTCATATTTTGCTTTTGAACTATATGAGAAGTCTGTTAGTTACTTCAAGGAGATTTATAATTATGAACGTTTGTAATGCTACCTACATTTTTTGTTGTTGTTGTTGTATGAATTCTTTCTAGTAAACTTTAAAGTCTAGCACTGAAACTTTTATCTTCATAACAATTTAAAGTCTGCATATTTACAAAGGGCATTCGGAAATGATTTGGACAGGGGCTGCTGTTTCAAGATATCTCTAATTTGTGAGAACAGTGTCACAACTCAATATGTGTGATTTTTCAGGAGAGACTTTTAAAGGTTTTGAAGTGCTATAATTTTCTATGAGTGCAATGACCACACAACTGCTATCCAGCGGCAAGTTTTGCAAACTTGAGTTGTGACATTCTTACTGCAAATGAGCGGTATAACGATCTATAAGGTCATGTGAATTGTCATTGTATAGTATAGTCCGTAGTACAGCATTCTGCTACCACATGGCCCTAGTCATGCATGCATGTGAAAAGCTGCTGTGTTGTTACCAAGTCTAGTGGTCACGGTGCATGGACAAGAGTTGCAAAATGGAGGGCAGTTTTCATGGCAGAGATGGACCATGTGGTTCCTGTGGAAAGAAGGCATTAAACTCTCAAATATTCATCTTTGGTAATCTGAAGTTTGTGGAGAGAAAGCACCTGCACGCAGCATTGTGTTCCACTGGGTATGGAGCTTCAATATTTGCTAGAAAATCACATAATTGGCTGTCTGTGAGTGGCATCACAATACCACTAAAGAATGGCTGTATGAAGCCATCCAGAAGGTCTCAAGGGAGTGGCAGTGATGTATAATCTATGAAGGGAGTATGTTGAGCTATCAGTAGTGTAATGTTCAGCCTAAAAGTAATACAATTGCTGCAAATGAGCTGAGTCCAAATCATTTCTGAGTGCTCCTCATACTCTTAGTTTTGTTATGTCTTTTCCTCTGAGTTCTCTTTGTGCAGACCTGTACTTCATAGCAGTTCAGCAATTGTTTCACAAGACTGAAATATACTTTTATGTATAGGCCGCCACAGCCACAATCTCAGGTCATACACCAGGCTCCAGTTTTAAGTCAAGATCTGAAATCTCTGACAAACTCTGTATCTACATTAAAAATTCCTTCACCAAAATGTCCAGCGACCATTGCTAAGGTAGGTAGCAATAAAGAAATAATTTTTTTTCTTGTTTCATCAAGTATGAATGTCCCTTCATGATTAAAGCTTCACTCCTTTCATCATTTTAATGTTATTCCTTTATATGCTTGAGATTTAATGTGTAAGACTTGATGTTTCCACAGTGTGTATGTTGATTAGTTAGTTAATTAGTTAGTATTCTTAGTCTTACATGACTCAGTAGACTCCAGTTTTGATGATGACAGCTATAAATTACCTCAAGACTCCTTCAGTTTCAAAATTTTATACACATACACAACCTATCTGTTGTGATTCTCATTGCTATGGATAGACATACCTGGAGGTGAAATATGTAAACTGAAATATGTTGTATTTAAAATAAATGCACAAGACAGTTTTAGTTTTCATTACAATTTTAAACATATATTATTAAGGATATATCAGGCAAGTTTTCAGGTTTTTGCAGTGGTGTGGATGAAGTATCTGTTCTTCTGAGGTTTGCCACTGTCCATGAACAATAATTATTCCCCATGGACATTTTTACCCTTGCAGATAAGACCACTATGCTGTCTGGAAACACTGGTAACCAAATACCCAGTGATACAGCATCACATTTCTGTAGAATAGATTTGTCAAGAATATGTGTGTGTGAATATCTCATAGTTAAACACAGTGAAATGTCTGATTTTGTCTGACATTGCGTTAGTAAACATGAACTTTGTACGTGGATTTTTTATGGCCTTCTGCCTCCTTCATGATCTGTTGATTGATATAGCAAATGTTGTTTTATTTTCTTAAAATAGAGATTCCATAGTACTGTCCTGTGTTATCATCTGACCAAAGGTTTCATTGACCAGTTGGTGCAACACTATGTACTACTGAATGACATACTGTACCATTCAAAATTACTGTTCATATTGGGCATAAGATAATCCTTGAGTATAAAGTAAGGTAAAGATGTCCCTGCACTTAACTAAGCACCATTTATTAACTTTGCGCTGTTTGTCCACATGGAACATTGTGGATGGATTTTCATGAAATTTTATATTTGAGGATTTTTCAAAAAACTGTTGAGAACATTGAATATGTTACAAGAATAATGGGTACTTTACATGTAGACCTACGTATATTTATGATAATGTCTTGCTGAATTATTCTTAGAATGAGAATGTTTCAGACAAATTTGTATAAAAAACAAAACACGTATTTTATGTTCAATAAATTCCCCCCCCCCCCCCCCAAAAAAAAAAAAAAATTAAAATTAATTTGTAAAAGTGGAAAAAAAAGGATAAGGGAAAAAACAACAAGAGACAAAAAAAAAAAAACCTGAAAAAAGGGGTTTTTTTGGCGGGTGAATAAGAGAAAAAAAATTGTAAAA
>Ga0131853_10008675_pt1 | contig 18538 bp, 10 predicted proteins | sample TergutLab28metaG_FD_92764 | JGI IMG/M metagenome (GOLD analysis project Ga0131853, IMG submission 92764) | Labiotermes labralis P1 segment gut microbial communities from Petit-Saut dam, French Guiana - Lab288 P1 (version 2) (version 2) | ecosystem: Host-associated > Arthropoda: Insects >...
CTCCTTCTCCTGTTGTTGTTGTTGTTGTTGTTGTTGTTGTTGTTGTTGTTGCATAAGTGAGAAACTATTAGCTTCTCAAAAAGAGCTGTATTATGTGGAGTTACTTGATGATGATGGAAGCCATGGTGGTGGTGGTGGTGGTGGTGGTGGAAGAGGAGGGGCTGAGTGGTGCTCTTAATGATGATGATGATGATGATGTCATAGTAGTAGTAGTAGCAGCAGCAGCGGCGGCGGCGGCAGCGGCAGCGAGTAGTAGCAGCAGTAGCAGGGTATCTGTAGAGGTAGTATGTTTACTTGTTGACTCCAGCCTAGAAGCCATTAACAAATTTGGCGCAAGTAAAGGTTCATGCACAAATATTTGTTGGAGTGATTTGTTGGTTTATGTTTTACAAAAGTAACAAATATGCAACATCACTTGTGTTAAATTTATTTGCAGGGGCCACCTGAATGACTTGGAGAACATTCTTCCTTTCATCACAATAGCTCTCTTCTATACATTGACCAACCCAACAGCATTCGTGGCAGTCAACCTGTTTCGAGTCTACACAGTAGCCAGGATTTTGCACACATTTGTGTACACAGTTGTGGTTATGCCGCAGCCCTCAAGAGCCTTGGCATTCACTGTGGGATATGCTATCAAAATCTACATGGCTGTCCAGGTGATACTCCACTTCCTGTGATGAGAACATCACTGCAAACTTCAGCTACACTGCAGAGTACATCATGATCAATTACTTGTCATCAGTACTGTAAACATTCTGACACTGAGTAGTGTGTAATTTGTTTCCTTCAGTCAGTTCTGTCAAGCCAGATGCAGAGAGAATGTGTCAAAACAGTCCATGCATGACCTCTTTCTTTCATATCCTTTCCCTGTTCACATTTTGTAATAGTCTTTACTGCTGTCTTCTGGTTGAAGTATTTAATACCCTGTGCTGGGCAAAAATGGAGAAAGTGAATACTTCAGTGATTCTTTATTGTTTGAATCACTTCAGAGAGAAGAGAAAGGTAGCTGTCAGTAAAGTGACTGACTGGATTAAAGGGGTTTTTACCATGGTCGGGGCTTTCAGTGGCCTGCTGATTTATGGGGTTGACTGCTTTTTATTACTTTTTTATAATGCAGCCCAAATTTATAATAATTAACAACCTGCAATTAGGAATTTTTCTCTGAACCACTACAGTTAGGCCATTTACGGCTCTCACCTTGTCCTGTCCAGTGTGTACAAGGTACCTTTCCCCAAGTATAAATTTGCCAAAGTATAGAACTGATTAGTCATGTCTGTCCAATGACAAGGTTAAGAATATGTGTGTCTTTGCCTTCAGGGCTTAGTGCTTGAGGGTGGGGAGATTTTCTAAGACAAACTTTAATTACTTAAAAGAGGGTCAGTATCACATTTAAATATAAAAACTGCTTAAGTTGAACACAGACTGCAAGAAGCATCTTTGCTACTAGAAAAGTTTATGTATGGTTATTCTGTGTATCATTTTATAAATTAGAAGAAGCTATAAATTTTGCTGTATTTTATAGGCAGCAGATGGGAGAGTAAGACCACTGATATAACTTGTAATCTCTGAGCAAGGTAATGAGAATCAAATCATGTATCTGTTTTTATTTGCATAGAAAGATTGTTTTTGTCACTAGCATCCATTGAAGTGATCTTTTGATGAAACATTCTCCATTTTTTCTCTTCAGTCACAAGCACTCTTGTAATTTTGTCAGCTTTTCTGCTACTGAGTTTTATATGTCATCTCTAATGCAGTCTCTGCATGTTGGGTTGTGAGTTTTTCCTGTGGTACTTCATTTAACCCTTTGATATAAAATCCCTCTGATCGCACTGTGGCCCTGGGGTCGACTCAGCCTCTAACAGAAATGAGTACCGGGAGTATTTCCTGGGGGTAAAGGTGGCCGGTGCGTAAGGCTGACAACCTATCGCCATCCTGTGCCGTTGTCATGAAATCTGGGAACCTTAACTTCCTGGAACCCTCTGGGCCCCTCCGGGCCTGTAACGGGAATGCTTTACCTTTTTCACTTCATTTAACCACATCAGTTTTGAAGCCTTTGCAAGTATCAAAATGTTATCAATACATGATAAATCTGTTCAACTCTGCACTTAATTTCACATAATTTATTTAGCACTGTTTCTGCTTTCATATCTTTCCTTGTAATTAAGTATCGTCAGATATCTTCAATAAATCTCTGATGCTTAATTATTGATCCTCTAAAATGGAACTTAACTAAGATACAACAAGAAGTCTTAGATTTTAAGTTAACTGGTTTCTTTCTAAATGACTAGGGAGTAAATGCCAATTCCAGTTAGTGTGGGTTCCACCTTTCAGTCAGTGTATACAATTGGATGACTTCTTTAAAACTAAAAGGTACCTACCTGATCTTGAAGTTACAGAGTTCTCACAAAGTGTAGTTCTCAACTTTTATCTCCTAATTCCTTAATGTGTGAGAAAGTGCTGACACTACTCTGTTACAGTGTGCATGTACCTTTACAAGCTGAAGAGAGTAGGTGTTTTCACTGTACAAAAGTATTTTGTCTTGGGTATAATGTAGTGTAATGGAAAATACAGTGTGTGTGTTCAGTCTCTTCCCCGAGCACAAGGAAGTAGTAGATTGGTCAGGGAAGGTTAGTTGGCCATGAGGTAAGTCATCTTATCTGCACCAGAACTGAGAGACAATCACTCAGTTTTGTATTGGTTCTTGCATAGGTATGGGCAGTGCATATGAGATGGTTTCTGTAGAACAGGGTGTTTATTTACAGTGATTTTGCAAAGCACATATGTAGCATAAAAAAAATGTCACTAAAAGGTTTTATTGAAAGTCATCTATTTCAACAGTGCCTGTAACAGAAGAGTGGAAAAATACTGAATCACAGGTTTAGTGCTTGACCAAAAAAAAAAAACTTGTATTTGTATGGATGATGCATGGTTTGCAGTTTGTAAAGTTTGCTTTGCATGACCTTAAAGGGTAGTGAGTACACACAAAATTACAGGGTTTGTGTTTTGAGGAAACAAAGTCCAGCCATTTTGTTTAGTTAGTCAGGTCACCTTTATTCATGGAATTAACAGTAGAGCAGAAAATGTATGACAGTTCACTTTCTGTACAAGAATAGAATGCTTTTTAAAGAGATCTATATCTCAAGATAGAAGCTTCAGTGCCGGAAGAGAAATTACTAAAATTATTAATATTTGAAAATAAGAAGTCTGTTGTGTGTCAAGAAATATTTTCAGAAGGTGCAACTTCTGCTTAGAAGGAGGAAATCAGCATTTCATGACTCTTCTATGGAATAGGGTAGGTTAAATGGCAGGGTCAGAACAGACTCTTATGTTTCTGGCAGATGCGCTAAAGCTTTCATGATAGCTGCTGTGCTAAGGAAAAAGGCTAAAGATACACTCTTTAGAATAGAGTACATATTGTGTCTGGTTTTTCTGTTGTTGTAACTATTATGAGGGAGATTTTAATGATAATTTTGTAAATTGAGGATAAAGTAAAGTTTATTGCAGTAAACCAAAAGCTTGAAGCTCATAAATGCATCTTAACGCTATGTAAGTTGTATTGAAACGGCCGTCTTCTGCCACCGTATTTCACGGGCACTATATCAGATTTGTTGTGGAAACACATAGTTGTTATTGTTGAGAGAGATCGTGCTAGATGGTTTTGTCATCAATCTTCAACACTAAATAAGCACAAGGGTCATTGCTTGTGGTTGAGATACACTGTATGTCAGGGGAAGTTTAAAGTGTGTTGTCCACTAATAAATTATTATTGGCAGGATCAGAATTTTTCTTTCTGCCACATGTTCAGATAACCCCAGGGTTCCCCAGATCTTAGAGCCATTTAGTACCAAGTGATCTTTTTCAGAGTGCCAGGGTAGCAAGAATGTTAAAGGACCTTTAACTCTCATCAGGTGACAAGATTAAGAATGCATGGAGCTTGACATCTAATCCCTGCATACGTCTTTATAGTGTACCACTTTGTCCAGGAATAATTGTAACTACTTAAAGGAGAAAAACTACATATGATTAGTGATTATTTTATCAAGTCATATGTGGAAGGGTAAAGTAAAATGTATCTTGGTTTGGAAGGTGTGTGGTGCAATAAAATGGGTCATGATGGGTATGTTGCTGGTGATGGAAATTTGGGGTGCATAATTAGAAGAAGTTTTTGTGACCAGTAATGTCAGTTGTACTATGGTGTTGGTTGTTATCTTTATGTATTTCATTGTTATTAGTAAGATGTTTTTCACAATCATAAATTCATTTGAAATGTTTTATTGTGCTGGATGGAACCAATAATACATGAAGAACAAAATCGTTTTGTTTGCGTATAAAGTCTTCACAACCCTGAAATGTGCCATGCCAAAACATATTCTAAGTTACTAACACAGACTACACCTTAATTAAAGAATGATGATGAGTGGGAAAGTGACACCACATATTTCATCCTCATGGGTTTTGATTATCATTAATTACAGTAAAGCTAATCATACTAGAGGTTCAGATCTATCGGTACAAAGGTAATTATGCTAGAGATACAGGTCTGTTGCCGCAAAGCTGTGTCATACTAGAGGTACATATCTATTGCCACAAAGCTAATTATACTAGAGATAACAGATCATAGTGCCAAAAAACAATATCATACTAGACCTACAGATGTATACAAAGCTGTATTTATGTCATTTACAACCAAGAAGATTTCTTGCCCATTGTGTTGGTATGATTGATGGAAGTTGCATAGTCACAAAGATTGAGCAGCATCTAGGGGCATGTTGTTCATTCTAAGTTTCAGGAAAATTCATCAGCTATGAAGTGGGGAGACACACATGACAATATAGACAACAATAATAATTATTAGTGCAGTTATGTAATAGCATACTTCATAGAATTAAGTATGGTCTGGTATCAAAATTACTGCTCACAGAAGAAGGCAAGCTCGTTTGTGCAGTAAGAATCTAACAGTTGTCCCGTACGTGAAAGTCTTCCACAGTTGGCAGTAGAGCCATGGGCTGGTTCACCTGGTCCCCATCTGGTATATCCCGTCACACTCAAGGGCTCTCCTGTAAAAATAAAATGTGGATTTAAACTTGAAGATCTAGCTTTATAATACATGAGAAAGACCAACAGTATGCACACTTTTCTTAATAATTTATTTCACTTAAATTATCCTCGACATGTTTCAAACAAGTAGTTGTTCATCATCAGGAGGAATTATGTACAAGTAGCTTACAATATTTCGCCATGCATCTTAGGAGGATCACTCATATAATATCAGTTACTAGATTCCTCTTAAGATGCATGGTGAAATACCGTAAGCTGCTTGTACAGAACTCCTGATGATGAACAATTACTTATTTGAAACATGTCAGGGATAATTTAAGTGAAATAAATTATTAAGAAATGTGTGCATCTTGTTGGTCCTTCTCACGCATGTGTATCATGATGCATGGTTCAGAGAATGTAAAGTTAAGCTTTATAATATTGTAACCTGTCATTAGACACAGTGTTCAACATGCAAAACTCAATCACTAGCCACTGGAGATGCATTCTGTTTGTTACTGCTCCTCCAACTGTCTTTCATTGAGATTTGCTAAAGAATAATTTTGTAACGCTCTTCCTCTTTCCCATGTATGAAATGCCATTTCCATCTCAGTGCCTTTGATGTAGTTGCATAATTGTATGTAAGTAAACAGGAATAATTTTTAAGTTCCTAGTTGTTGTAATATTTTCTAGCCTCTTTCTAGAATTATTTACATTATTTTGTTGCCTTCAGAATAAGATACCACATTTCACAAATAATAAAAAATTCAATTATTTCAATTTTAATGTCCAAAAACAAGAAGTAAAGTTTATAGGTAATTTATAAATTGGAGAATACAATGGATCATAGAGAAGTATGTTATGATAATGTGAAGTTTTTTTAACTTTAATGATGTCTGTGGGGTTAAACCTTCTGCTGACATTGAGTAAAGACTAGATTCCATACAAGTGGAATTTGTTACACTGCTGCATAACAACTGCTCAAGTATGTGGTATTTCCAGAGTAGAATACATAGTCAAAGAAAATTTGAAAATATCCTTAAGTAATTACAGTCTTTAATTTTTTGATGAATCAGATGGTGCAGGGTTGTTTCCATCAGGGATAGTTGGGTCTGTCTTGACCAGTCCAGAACAGCAGCAGAGTTTACCTCCCAAATGAGTGGGGAGGTTGTTTCCCTTAAAATAAAGTGAGACTAGAACACAAATCTGACTATTCATGTCAGTTAGTACAAAAGTCTGGAATGTGTGGAACTTTAACTTGTATTTGGGTGTGCCCATGTTGCATTATGCCTATTAGACACAAGGAAACTTAATGTTCATTATACCCCTGACAAATTATAAAAAGAGAGGCATACACAAACAAAGGTAGTGGGAAAAGAAATTACAGCTTGAAAAAAAGGAGAACTTACCGAACATGGTGGTGAAATTCCCTTCCTGTGCCAAGTCACTGATACCTATGTGTACATAGTCATTCCTCCAGTCTTGAAACAGTTGAGGATACTTGTCCCATATACCTTTCACTGTGGCAAACTCATCATCTGAGTTGACAATTAGGAGGTGAGCACCCTCTTCGGTGCATGTGTTTCGAGCTGCCAGCCATGTCTGTGCATTGGTGTGGAATTTGTAATATCCAAGTCCTGGCTTGAAGTCCTGGCCTGGTCTTCGGGGAGGTGCTTTCAAGCAAAAACAGAAATAGAAAATATGTTCTTTTATCTTGTGAATTAAATAGTGAACATAATTTCAATAGTCTTGCTGCAATAGCAGTAGTAGTAGTAGTAGTAATAGTAATAGTAGCAGCAGCAGCTGTGTTGCCCATACATGCTATACCATGAAACAGTAATGATGGTAAAGAAGGAAAGCTAAGCGATCTTGAAATACAACAACTTTTTATAAGGTAACTGCTTGGATCAGGTAATGGACCTTCGGGTTCCATAAAATACAGGGAGTTTCGTGACTAGCTAAGACCCGATTAGCTTCTCAAGAAGGAATCTACTCCATGGAGTAAGTAAGCAAGCAAGTAATATTTCCTCAGCTTGTTAATAAAGTCCTCCCATTTTACGGAACACGTTGCTTCGTTACTATTTACAAGTGCTTGCCACTTTCCTCTATCCTGATCCAAATGGGTCCATTCCACGCCTTTCTACGCCAAAGTAATCGAAGTTATTTCTTTTCTTAGGGGTTTCTCACCACAATCTTTGTATTTCTTTTCTCCCCCATGCCTGCCACATACTCCGCCCATCTCATCCTCCTAGGTACAGAAGTAATACTATACATTCATTATTGATGCAAACGAAAACATGAAAATCACCCTCAAAACGTCAGTGGTACTGTATAAGGAATTTGCATCAGTGGCTACCTGATGATGTATGCTTGTGGACACTGGCAGTTAATTGCTCGGAATAATTTGTTACCAATAAATGCTATCAAACTTATTTTGCCAAAGGCTGCTTGTCTTTTGTATGCAGGATTTTTGGTATATTAAAGACTGCTCCTGCATGCCACTATACCTGTCGCAGTGACGATTAGAAGAACAGAGTCGATATCCTGACACTGCTCCACGCGCTGCTGCACGTCTAGTCGCCATTCCCTCTTTTCACCTCGGTAATCTGCATGGTCCACAGCAACCTGCGCTCACAGTTGGGCAGTCTTTCATTAACAAGACCATACAGAAGTCACTCACCACCCAACTGGATATCGGATATATAATTTCGTTGTGTGGGCATGGCAAACCGTGATTATCGTGATAAACTGCGGGGTCCTAGGATCCCAAGGGTGAATCTGTCAAATATTACGTGCCAAGACAGTTGTAACTGGTGATTGTCGTTAGAGCAGGTGTAAGGGGGAGGGGGGCGCATTGAGCACAGTCTAGAAATACGGCCACAGTGTTCCTGGACTGTGAATTGCGAGTGAAGAGATGGGCTTAACTCTGTGTACTTGGTAAAGATATACTTACTCTTATGTTTAAGCGCTATGACATGACGATATGAGGTAGTGGGGACAACTACACGCATTTCTAAGCTCAGCACTAAGAGGAAGTGAGGTTTTGCTTCATGTCTGTGGATTTACTTGATTGGTAATAAAATAGCCTACTAAATGCAGCGGGATTACAACGGTTGTACTGCGGTTTAAGTGTTTAGAGCCGTGTAGTGCATAAACATTTGAACAGTGACAATTAGTGATACCAAATGGTAAGTCCTGATATCTCTTCACTCGAAGAAAGCGCTTTTATGGCGATTTAATTTCGCCTGCAACAGTGAAACGTGCGTAACTCTTCATGTAAAGTGCCCATTATTTTTATTCAATTTTAACCAAATTTGGAACTCCTCGACAGACTTTCATAGAAGCCCCCAATATAAAATTCGACGAAATCCGTTCATTGGAACAACGTTGATATGGATGAAAGGGCATTACGAAGTTAACAGGACCTTTTCGCGAATTTGCGAACGCGTGTAACATGTATAAATAAATAGTAATTAATACTATTGCATTTAAAGCCGTTATCTCGTACACGCGTCGGGGAAAATGTTTATATAAGTGTATGTGTCAGCGTTTTACAAGCAAGATAACACAGTATTTTAAGAAATCGATTTTAAAAACACGTAATACCGTTATCAGCATTCCAAGCATGACACACAATCTGAATAAACATGGGGGTATCCTAAGTTTTAGATGTATGTAAAGCAAGGGTGCATATATTTTCCAGAAATCTAGGCAACATCTCAAATTTCTAGGCGCCAGGACGGCGATATGAAGCAATTTTCACACTGAGGACGCACTGATATTAGGAGTCACCGATCAAAATTTAGACGCCTTGACTTCCTGGCACCAGGGGTTTGTACATCCCTGATATAAACCATTGTTATTGCTTGGATGTTCGTTGTAGTATTTTATGTTTGGCCTGATTTTAACTTTAAGGAGTGGCATCCCCGTTGTGTAAGTAAAAACACGAGGAAACAATTATGCATGGACATGACCGTCATAGCACAACTACGAGTATATTTATCTCAGTATTTAACCAACTTGATGCACAAAATTTGTTTCAAAAGAAGTTTTATTTCGTACCTCTATATGTTTCGAGCACATGTGGTCGAAACATGTAGAGGCATGAAATAAAACTTATTGTGAAACAAATTTTGTGCATCAAGTTGGTTAAATACTGAGGTGTACGGTCAGCAAAACGTCAAAATTTACGAGTATATTGTCAATTATACATAACATGTAAACTACATGTTTCGGCCAATACTATTTTTGGCCATCATCAGGCTGGATACAATTATCGGAGAAAACTACACAATATATAATATGATACAGTATAACCACCAACACTGACGGTTGTATTGTATCATATTATATATTGTGTAGTTTTCTCCGATAATTGTATCTAGCCTGACGATGGCCAAAAATAGTATTGGCCGAAACACGTAATTGACGTGCTATGTATAATTGACAATATAGCTGTGTTATGACGGTCATGTACATGCACAATTGTTTCTTATGTTCGGCCTGATGATCACTTTCGAAGACAAGACATGCGGTCACCTGACTGATTACACGTCTGTTTGAATAATTTTATCGTGGCAGCAACTCGGTGCTGGGAATTGCAGGGCCCCCATTGTGCGTTCATTGAATTCACTTCATACAAAGGATTCATCCACATGATGACACCTGAAATTGCTTCAACTCACATTGGCTATCCAGTGCCCTGTCTGGTTCTGTTCGCTGGTGATGGAGAATTTGATTAGTGAAGGGTTCCCTGCGTGACACTGTTCTCCACGGCACATCACGACACACGCCAGCAACACACAGAACACCACACTAGTCCAGGGCATGTTTCTGAACCCGAGCTCAAAGCAAGCGAGAACTTACCTGATAATGGCCTGACGTTCCGGTACGTCACTGTCGCTTTATATGCCATCCTATTTGGGGATTATCTGCATTTATCCGATTATGTACGATGACCATATGGGACGTTCTGTCCAGGCCAAATTTTGTTTACTCTTAGCTCTGGTCCATCGTTTCAACCAACTGTTCCCAATCATTGGTATAGTTCATGTTGCAGTTCTGTTACCGTTCCCTGGAATGGGTAGCATTCATTTCAGGGTTTAAATTTTCCCTCTTGCCTGGTACTATTAATTTCAGTCATAATTGGAAAGTCCACTTAATAGCTGTGATCGTGATCTGGACGACGCTAACGGCGTAACGTGTGTCGAAAATTTCAGGTGTCTGCTATGAATGTAAATATGGATGTCTCTTGTCGTGATGAGAACAGAGCAGAGAGGCAAGTTTATCAGAACTTTTATCATTTAACTCGATATTCTAGAGTATTTGAAATAATTCCTTCGTGCCTCATGGATCATATTCGTACAAGCAGTTGAAATAAGAGGAAGTTCGGTGCGAGAAATAATGATTTCATTTGTAGTTTATTTTGTGCTCTATAACCACCGTGTGCAATATCATTCTTAAATTTATACGGAACCCAAATAACTTATTCGGCGTGCCATGTAATAGGTCAGCTAACTCTCTTCTTACGACGATTTTAATTTCACAACGGCTGCTTGACTGTTAGGCCTGTGTACTTAGCACTGGATGTACATTCCGTGTCGACACTGCGCACAGTTAAATACTACAAGCGGAACATATAACAGTTTACGACGAAATTGCTTGTGGTAGTATTACTTCGTTCCGAACTTACTGCATCATATCAAGAGAGATGAAATTTCACTGCTCGCACCATCACTTGACAAAATTAATTTCTCAGCTTCAGCTCATGACTAGTCGGACTTTCAGTCTCGGTATTTTCCGAGGCTTAGAAAAAGACGTTTTGAGTATGTAATAAAAATGAACAGTGTCATAACATGAGTACGAAGGATGCTGAAGATAAGGGCAGGTAGGCCGTAAGGGAGATGGAAGATTAAGGTGCCTAAGAAATCAAGAGCACAGAAGAAAGATGCAGTTGAAGGGGTACGTCTGTGGTTAAATTGGACCAATAGAACAGACTGTGTTATTCGAAACAGACCTGTAGTAATGAGGAAGCTTAAACTTGAAGACTGGATGTGAAAGGACCGATATTGGTCTCAAAACTGAACTATTTAAAAGTTTTTTTTTAAATATATTGGATCGTGCATCATTGTAATAGTTGAAGAATAAAAGACCAAATTGATGTCACTTGCTATTTTATTTCACTTCTTATGTACGCATCGTGTTTCGGATATTAATATATCCATCATCAGGAGCTTGCGACCCAACCACACCAAATCTCCAACACACAACGAACCAAGAACAAAACGACCGAAGTGGTAATTCAACAACACAGTCGCAAGCTCCTGATGATGGATATATTAAAATCCGAAACACGTTGCCTGCATAAGAAGTGAAATAAAATAGCTAGTGACATCAAGTTGGTCTTTTATTCTTCAACTATTTAAAAGTTCTTGGCCCATGTTCTGTTATATCACGAGAAGAAAACAGGTCATTTAACAGGTTGAGAAGTACTGTTCACAATGGCCGCCAACTAGCTTGACGAAGTCGTCGGTTGAGCTTCAGGTTCCGATATTTGCTGCGGCTGAAGGTACTGTAACAAAGCAGTTCCACCGCAAAGACGAATGAAGCAAGGCAGTATCCAAGGGCAAGAAGGTAGAAGGCTGATTGTAGATATGTCAAGACAAAAACGGAGTAGTTATCGAGAGGAGAAATTTTTTTGATTGATGCGGCCTTGATTCTGGAGGCTACCAATTCACTTTCCAACCAGTATTCTACCAGCCCTGCCTGCATTGCTACGGTGATAGCTCGGTTAAAATGGTGCAATAGTGCACTTCCTCGAGGCACGTAAAAAGTCTTGAAATTTTGGATCACTTCATCGCCAAAGGTACATAGAAGGGGTTTACCATTGTTATCCAGCGTCTTGTAAGTGTTGAGGTATTGAATTCTGTGATGGTTACTAATTGTCACGAAGTCACCACGTTGTGCAACTCTCTGAGTGCAAACTTCAACGTTGTTGCAAGGTTCACTGTGCTCCACTATTTTCGTTAACAGTTCATCCGATTCATCCAACAAGAAAATATTCAAGTCTGGATGAAAGCCATGCTGAACACCAGACTCCAGAACATCTTGAACGCTTTGAATCTGTTTTTGAAGTCCTGGATCAACAAGATAGCTAGTGACGTATATCTGAAACAGGGTGTTAATCGCGAGGCTGTACCAAACCCACAAGATAAAGAAAGGCCTCACATACCCAGAACGAGGCAATGAACCTGCAGAAACACCCATCATCACTGCCCAGCTGCAGAGTAAACATCCAGTCAAGTTCTTGTAGAGTGTTAGTTCCCGGTCGACATACCTCGCTAGGCACATCAAAACGATGGCAGCAAAAAGTATGGTTAAGATTATGGATAACCACGCTGCTAGCGAGTACACTCGTGTGACGCTTTTCCATCGAGGAAAAGGCTTGGCACATGGCACGACCCACTTGAAGCCTAGTGACCCATGACTCACAGTGAAGTCCAAATCGGCTGCCTCTTCCTGAGATAGCACAGTACCACACCCACCAATGTCAGCCCTGTCCAGCGTCAAGTGCCCGTCCATCCCTGTCCAGGAACCGTTTTCGAGTTTCTTACCCCACAGTTCGGGAGGAGGAGCTGTGTACACAATTGACATGTTCATCGCCCTTGCTATGAATTCTAGAAGACGGATTTCGAAACCACCTTCGTACATGTTCTTTTGGTTCCCTGCAACGGTAAACGGTGGGAAAGGAAATGTAGTCACAGTAAGAGGGCACTTTCCGAGATCGTGTGGGATTTTTATTGGAAACAGAGGGGCATTTCTTGTGAAATATCCACTTTTGTGCATAATCCATTGGTCTACAAGGATCACATTTCTTATTTGTCCACATTTACCTGTTGGAGATTTGTATGGAAACCAAGAATATATGTCTAGCGTATGATGCTGTCCACTGGCTGGAACCAATATTATTACATTCAGAATTTTCTTGTTCCTTAGTTCTTGAAGGACAGCACGCGCCTGCTGTCGAGGATTTGAACCAATTTCGTTCAAGGCAACGATGAAACGGCCTCTCGGGTTCCAGGCTTGGCCAAATGATTTAAGAAATTCCAGCTGTTTGCCGACCGTACCAGACGACCAGAGGATGTAATTGTACCACTTGTGGTAATGTTGCTCACCAGCACTGCCTTGTGACGTAACAAACGACCACTTCATCCTTCCATGGAGATGTCGTAACAAGAACGTTGCGTCATACCTGTTGGTACTTTGAGAGTGTGAATCATGCCTGGTGATTTGTTCTGAATGTGAACTGTCCCATGGAGACACAATATGTGACAAGTCACTATCACGTGGTAGAGAGATGACCACAACACTTCCTGCTTCAAAATATGTCTCAGAGATGCTTGTGATACATTTCAGAATATGGGTGCGCAGGTGAGATTCTGCTCGATTTGTCACGTTTTTCAGTGACTGGATATGCAGATGAGGCTCCGCAGCTTTTAATATAATAATCAGCAGCATCAACATCTGGCCCGAAGAAGTAATGTACGTTATTACCATTCGTAGATAAATTTCAATGGTGTGTTCGTGTACGACTTATTTTTCTTTTACCACATCTCTCCTCCTTTCTGTCCGATTATATTACGAGTGGCCAGAAATCTTTTTACTAACAGAACATGATCACACACACACACACACACCTCCCCAATTACCCCTTTGTTTTGTGCCTTGAATAATTTGTTAATCCTGCGGAACAATATTGCTTGTCTATATATTAAATCCGTCTTAAGGCGATGAAATTATTCCGAGAGTAAGTTTCTTTCTGGTCCGGTTTATTCGGCCTGACCTACGGTTCAGGCGTTTGTAAGACTAACTAATCCACCTCGTACCTTGACAGCTGTGACAAGTTCAGTCTACCGTACTGGGTTACCTTAGTCAAATTCCACGGCTATCAAGCGTCGCCAGAGGCTTGTCGTGAAGCTTGACAGAAGCTATTATTGATACACTTTTCCAATACCGGTACTTTACTCAATTTGCTGTGGTATTTAAAATAATCATAGACTAATCCTGTACCAGTATCACCCTGGCAATAGAATTCGATTATTCGGTAACATAAGTACAGATCGCGCAGTTGTGTACCTTTATGCTTTAAGTCAGTTTTTTCAGCATATTTGTAATAAATGTCTTTAAAGCCACTTTCATATCATCCTCATTTTATTCGATTTTTCAAATTGTATCTTTCTAAAAAAAATCGATTACAACATGGCGTGTAATTACGAATTTGGTCATACCGTACGAGTAGTCTATTGAGCTCTTTTTTCTTCTTCTTGGTTTAATCACCTTAATTGTCTTCCAAGAATGATATAAATGGCGAAGTTTTCCTTTGTTTAAAAATGTAGCCTATTTGCCTGTCCTAGGTCGATATATTTGTGTTAGTATTTGTGGTTATTCACTAGTTCGCTAACTACAGTCTCACTACTGAATGACTGCATGACGTATGATTTTCATTTAGTAAATGGGACTTAGTCGGCTGACGAAATATTTCGCTGTTGTTATAAGAGACGAAGGATCAGCGTGTTCACAAGATTCCATTTTGGTTTCCGTCCGTGCTTACCCAGCTCACATCTTTACACTAATTTGCTAATATGCTCTTTGCACCTCTTATGCCATTCTTTCGGTATTCGAACTAAATTTTTTTTATATATTCCTTGTTTCATGATTACCATTCTTTCAGGCGCAAAGTCACCCTAAGGAGTATAGCCGTTTCAAGTTTTGCCCGTCAGCCGTTCAAACTCCCACCAGCAACTTGTCCTTCCACTCATTGATGTCAAATGTCTTTTAAAGTAGGCTTGCTGTCTACAGAACATGTCCTCGTTGTTGTCTGGGTAATACAGTTCTGAAGAAGTCTTGTAAAATATTGTAACATGACAAAACTTTGAGCATGTTAATGTTCGGCGATAAAATATACTCACAAGAACTTCGAAATTCATGTCATAAAGGATTATCGCATTAACCGAGGCCTATAAAGTATTGTAAATGTGTTGAGAAGGTTGGAAAGGCACGAAGTAATACTTGATGTTACAGCTGACATGTTAAATGAGGTCGTTATAATCGAGTGTCACTGCAATGTTACGATATTAAAGGGAGTTAACACGTGATGGCCGAAGTCTTCAACTAGTTCAAATATATTTTGATCTTGTCACTACAATTTCCTTTCACTGCCGAAGTTTTCCAGTCTGTTTTGTGTATGTGTGTGTTTTCAAGGGTTCTCGCAGCTCTTATAAGCCCCTTTATACAAAATAATCGATAATGTGTTGCGTCATCACGAAGGATAGCCACAGTTAAGCATGATATCTAGTTTTTCAGGCCTTGTGTTCTTATGAAATAATTCCCTGCCATGTGAATATATACGCCTATATATATATATATATATATACATATATATTTATTTATTTATATTTATTTTATTTATATATATACATACATATATACACACACGTTATTCATACAATATGTATCTATCGTAAGTCACAGTGTAGTGTTCACCATAGGCCAGCCTAAACTCAGAAAGCATCGGGCAGGAATTTTTTTTTTTGCAGACTTCGAATTTAACATATTATTTTGTTGTTGTTGTTGTTGTTGTTATCATCATCATCATCATCATCAGTGTTTACAGGATATGGGGCTTTTGTCCCTGTACTTCATTTGTATTGTTTTTTGTTGTTACATGTGCCGTTTATATTGTTTTTGTGTTCCTTTTGGTTTTGTGTATTTGTACTGTTATTATGTTGTATTTCAGTTCTTGTCCTGGTTTTATAATTGGCACTTGTGCTGGTCGGCCACCACGTTAAAAACGCCTATATTATTATTATTATTATTATTATTATTGCTGCTAATACGTCTTCCCTAAATAAAAATTTTTACTCGTTAAATTTATCGGATCTAACTTCAAAATTTCACATTTTCGCCGAGTTTGTAACTGTTGAATTATAGTTATGTTTGTGCACTGTTTTGGTGCCAAATTTCTTATGTCTGGTTGGAACAGTTCATTTGTTCTGGAAATTACAACAAACGGCAAAGCGAAGCAAATATTCGCACCACACCCATGTAGTTTATTATTTTCTACGCTGATATTGCCTTAACAAAGCTACATGTTTCTGCAAAATTTATTACCATACATAATTTCACGGCGCTCGAGTAAGTTCTGTTATTGTCACAAATGTTATAATTTCCTAGGCCGTCATCGTGTTAGTAATAATTTAGAAAATAAAAATTGAACGTGGGTTCGATTCCAAAGGCACAACTTTCACAAAGGTATTGTAATCATCGGTCAGCCATTCTAAAGGGGGACACACGTTTATGGGCAGCCTGGTGTTCGTATTTTTGTAAGCATTCTACCTTCCAAGGAACGAAGTGGATTAAAGATATACGAGGGGGTGCTGATAAGTCCTTAGCCCGACCTACTACCCGATGTCGTAGGACGGAATCGATAGTGTCGTTGGAAAGAGGGGTCTGTTCATGTGCCGAATTGCAAGTCTTTTCTTGTTACAGAGGCTGACAGGAAGCAAGTCAGGTGACGCGCGCGATTTCAACAACATGGAGACTCGAGCTGTCATCATCCCCCCCCCTGCAATGCAAGGCGCCGAAGGAAATTCACGCCATTCTGACAGAAACATTAGGGGAACATGCACCATTGTATGCCACCGTCTAAAACTGGGTGACCCAGATAAAACGTGGTGATTTTCCCACATGTGATGCGCCTCGTCCTGGACGACCCAAAACAGTGACCACCCCAGAGATTATTGATCAAATTCACGAGCTAATCTTGGAAGACCGTCGGATTTCGGCTAAATCAATAGCTGAGCAACTGGGCATCTCACGTGAGCGGGTTGCGTCCATCATTCATGAAGATTTGGACATGCGGGAGATCTCCGCGAAGTGAGTCCCGAAATACCTTACCGCGGATCAAAAACGTCAACGGTTCCAGTCGTCTGAGCAACTTTTAGAATTTTTTCAACGCGACCCAAATGATTTCCTATCGCGATTGGTGACATGGACGAAACCTGGTTATATCACTATGCCCCGGAGACAAAGCAACAATAAATGGAGTGGCGGCATAGTGGTTCACCCCGCCCCAAAAAATTCCGAGTTCAAAAATTCGCTGGAAAAGTTCTCGCTTCGATTTTTTGGGATCAAGACGGCATCCTCCTCATTGATTATTTTCAAAAGGGCCAAAATATCAACGCGGAGTATAATTGATCTCTGCTGGTGCAATTGAAGGACTTTTGAAGGTAAAGCCCCGCGGGAAGGTCACCAAATGAGCCTTATTCTTGCACGACAATGCCCCGGCTCACCGGGCACTTGCAACCCGAAGAAACTGGCCTACCTGGGCTTCCAGTGTCTTGATCACCCACCCTATTCTCCGAATCTGGCCGCATCGAACTACCGCGTGTTCCCTGGACTGCAAAAACAATTGAAATGTGGCCATTTTTCGTCCGAAGCGGAGGTCATTACTGCCGCGGAGACCTGGTTGGACGGACAACCTTCTGAATTCTTTTTGAGTGGCTTTCAAAAGTTAGATCAACGGGCTAAGAAGTGTATTGAGCTTCGTGGGGAGTATGTTGAATAAATCCCGAGTTTGGTCGCTGTAAGTTGTTTCCTTCCTGGTCGGACTAAGGACTTATCAGCACCCCATCGTATGTATGTGTGTGTATATATATATTTTTTAAGTTAATTCTTTAACCATGACATTCTTTCCCATGCCATTCAGATCTATGTAGCTGAAATAGTTGATACAGAATTTTTAAATAAAATAAAGTCAGTCATATTGTACTTCATGTTATTAAAAATTCGGAAAAGGCGTACGTACTCTCCGCCTTCTAGAAACACAGTTACTAACAGAGATGTTAAGCTGTTTCTTTGTCCACATCTTGGTATGAAGGCGCACAGCAAGAATGAAGGTAAAGCTCCAGATATTCATTGTATCGGTACTGTGTGATTAAGTACTGAAGGCGGGTGGTACCTTCCCCCACTTTACAGACCAGCGATGTAGACTTTCTGTATTTTCCAGAACAAAAACGATAATAAATAGTAGTTATAATAATAATAACAATACACTTTCTGGCTTTTTTAATTCGCATTGTTTTACAAATGTCCTACATTTAGTGTGAAATTGCAAAATAATATCGCATTATTTTTATTATTATTATCATCATCATCATCACCTCCTTTATGCAGGGTATTTATACTTATATTCCTGAGACAAACAATGTCCCTAGGGAATACAGTGTTGCAGCTATTCTGTTGTTACTATTCATGGTGCTTATATCGTTAGTTTCAGTGTTGAAACTATTGTACTTTTACTTATTATTATTATTACACAATATGTATGTCTCCTGTCACAGGCATTTCTTCCTGGTACTTCTCTTGAACCAGCGGTGATCCCCACCGCTCAGGCTTCAAGCTTCACACTGCAGTACTTTCCGTATTATGTGTGATGTTC
>Ga0131853_10008676_pt1 | contig 18536 bp, 8 predicted proteins | sample TergutLab28metaG_FD_92764 | JGI IMG/M metagenome (GOLD analysis project Ga0131853, IMG submission 92764) | Labiotermes labralis P1 segment gut microbial communities from Petit-Saut dam, French Guiana - Lab288 P1 (version 2) (version 2) | ecosystem: Host-associated > Arthropoda: Insects >...
CCGTAGTTCGCGGCGTATGTAGTCATTTGTTTTGTGGTCATAAAGGGTGTAGCCTGCCAGAGGTCTCAGTAACTTCATTTCTGCCGCTTCAATTCTTCGTCTTTGTAAGGCTGTTAGAGTCCAGTTAATAATAATAATAATACCAGTGCTTGTTTATTACCTATTAGCATGCCGTTACAGTAAGCACACTGGCGAGTTACAAAGTCAGAACTAGTATACACCTAAACAGTTAATAATAATAATTATAATTATAATTCATATCCATTTATCAAAGTGCTTGACAGCAGCGAAAAGGCAGTTGAAGGCGCCACTCCATAAAAAATTCAAATAAAACAGAAATAATAAACATTCAAATGTTAGAAGAGAAAAGTATATGATAACAAATTGTGAATAAAAAATAATGAAACTAATTTGTGTAAATAAAAGTAAAGGTCCCCACTGACAACTTGTACGTTGTGAGTACTTTCAATAGCGTTACTTGATGCAATATAATTAGTGCAAAAAAAAGATATTCCTGCAGGCGACTTTAGCTGCGAAGACACTCGTGGCCGAAGTACTAACTTTTCTATGACAGTGAATATGAACCTGAAACAGCCTCTGTTCACCCCAGCAGCTATCCCTAAAACAAATTTATTTTTCCAATATTCACAAGATACCTAGTCCCCACCTCCCCCTCAAAAATGGCTCCCCCTTACTTATTTTCGTTTACTGTTACTTTTAGAGTAATGTAGCTGACATAGATGCCTCAACGAAAATATTATCATTCAAATTACAGTACACATTGCAGCAAGTATGACGATAATAATGATGATTTTCCTTAATAATAATAATAATAATAATAATAATAAAAGAAAATTTGTAAACAATTTCTCACTTCACATCCTGATATTTTCAAAAGCAATACTTGAAACAAAAGTAAGAGTGTATTGATATAAGAAGATTGAGAAAGGTTCTAACTTATAGAATGATAGCATAAAGAGGAAGTGCCCACAACCTATAAACTTGGGCTCTTTATATACCCTTTAACGAGTGTGTCTAATTTGAAGTAGAAATTTTAAGTTCTTTACACCTCCCAAAAATCTCATTTATTTTAGCCCCTAAAATAAATGCACATGACATCTTCATGTTTCTGAGACCCAAAGCAGCAGTAGATGTTCGAGGGCCCTTAATGTACTTCAAGTAAAATTATGTAACAGCACGTCTTGTTTTTGGCGAAACAACTCCCATTGGACCAGGGCCTCCTCATTCACGAGGTTTCTAGATCACACACAACGACGCACCACAGTCGGTAGGACTCTTCTGGACGAGTGATCCGTCCGTCGCAGAGACCTCTACCTGACAACACACAACACTCACAAGCGACAGACGTCCATGCCCCCGGTGGGATTCGAACCCACAATCTCAACAGGCGAGCGGTCGCACGACCTACGCCTTAGACCGCGCGGCCGCTCGGACCGAAAACAGCAGGTCTTAAATTATTTGTTTACAATCAGCACACACAATCCGACACACACAGCGTTACTGGCTTTAAGAAGACCTGTTCCTTCCTTTCAGACTATTTTCACGTTACTACGAGTAAATTATGTCCCAAAAGTGCAACTACCCATTACATTAGTGGAGGTCTTATTATTCTCGTTAGCAAGGCTGAACATAGAGCGTGATTAAAAAATATGGACTCAATTTTGTACGTCTATATTTCCTGAACTATACATGATATGTGAATTATTTACATAACATTTGAAAGACGAGATTCTATATTTTCAAATGTCACTACTGGAATGCTCGTCTAGTGCAACGCCTTGCAGCAGCATCAGTTGAGAGCAAAATGGCTACTATGCAGCACAAGATTTTTTGCGTTCGTGAGTTGTGAGTAAAATCAAATTTAATTTACATCATATTTGTCACTAGTTCTAATTTTGAAATATAGACTTACAAATTTGAGTCCATCTTTTTTAATCACGCTGTATATCGACCAGACTGCTTATACAGATGCATGAAAAAAATACCATAAAACTGCATGTACACGTCTTCCTGAGGAAGAACACTTGGATGTTCGAAACATTTCGAAAACACTATAATTAAATTAAATCATTAATGAAAAATGTGTGCATTTTGTTGGTTCTTATTACATATGTATACACAATGCACGGCTCAAAAAACCTAAAGTGTCACTGACTGTCTGGTTGCCTACATTTCTATGGGATGAAATGCTTTCATCTTCAAGGGTCATGGAGTCCTACGAAACTGGGGTGAAAGAACTATGGTCCTTCGAGTATTTGGGAAGCACCAAACCAGCCACAAAAGTCACTTTCTAGAAGATCTGAATCCTCATCTACACAACAACAAACACTTCATATCTGGCACCTATACTTGTCTCTTTCTACGATGAGACATTTCGTTACTTTCCGGATTCTACATCCGAAATCGAGGGATGTAATTTCAGTTCAGAGTCGAATTAAATCAGCTACAATGAAAATAAAAAATGGAAACAATTCTTGTTCAAACAACCTTCTATCAACCATGGTGAATATTACACAAAGAGCTCGTCTGCCATAGTCAGTAACACGTGTGAAATGAAGGTTCTACGCTGATGTCGAAAGCAGTCCTAAAAACTTAAAAAGTTAGGAAGTAAAGCCGTGCATGTTAGGAAGCCATTATTTTATACACAACAGAACTATAAGACTCAATGTAATTACCAAAGGATAAATGTTGTAACAGAATGAGACACGAGTGAAAAGACTTATTCCAGCGAAGTGTTCTAATATTACGAATGGTTTATTTGTCACTACGGATTCGTAAATGATGGCGATTTATATTTAGTGTGCATATATACAAAATCAGATTATTGGTTTATTTCACGGTGGAATCTGCACAAATATGTGCAAAGATTCGTGTTGTGGATGAATATGCAATTCCACTGTTGACATAGCTCACCTAGTAGGAAATGCATAACACTCGCTTTAACTTCTTTCCAAGTTCAAACCTACGACTTACTTGAATGCGGAAATATTTAAGGAGAAATATTTTTCTAACTTCGTTGTGGGGTCACGTATTAAAATTTATCTTCATTTCCTTCCTATGTGTCACATATTGTTTTATAAACTGCCACGTTATGCTTCGTTAAATACTTTCTGTGTCAGACACAAATTGGCGATCAACAACATTTGTAGATCCTACTGTTTTATGTATGTGATGACAGGCAGTGTTAGTCAAGCTAATAAAACTCGGCTGCAGTTCCTAATCCCGCGATTCTATTTTACTGATCGAAACCAACATTAAATTTTTTCCCCCCAAAATTTGATCAGATATCTCAGTGCCAGGTTTTGAAAGGTATCGTTCGGTGTTTTAGGAGGTGCAGCATGCAGACGGAAAGACTGCGTGCGGCGGTAGGCTGTATAATGTGTCAATCTCCATTATCGAAATCTTTTGAAGGTGTGTTATTTCCGAAAAGTCGGGATATGTTAAAGTATCCGCTACAGGTCTTAGCATCCCAAAAAGCCAGTAACCTCAATATCGACGCTTTGAAACCCTCAGGTATCGCAGCAGAAAAATACGGAGAAACTAAATCGCCACTCAAAGAATATTCTTTGTAAGGTGACTGTATTCTGTCCATAGGAAACAGATGGTAAAAGACAATGCTGCTCCCTACCAGTCCACTGGTCTGACGTTTCGGGTGCTATGCTAGCCGTTGCGATTTAATATAAATATAAAATGATATGTCAGTCAAACACGACAAAACTTCATAATGTTTTTTATTGTACTAGGGCAACTGACGCAACATTGTGTATATATATATATATGTGTTAAAAACTTCGGGATGGCAAACATTAAAAGTTGCCATTTATCTTACAAATAAAAAGTAAAAGAAGACAACAAATCACATGTGGACGTAAATAGAGACAATTGTCGAAACAGCTTTTTGTATGAGATATAGCAATGTCTGGAAGACTGAACACTGTCGAATGCAGAAATATCGCTACCTTCATTTGTAAGACCAGGATACTGGAAATTACATTTTCAATAAAATAAATGTTACTTTCGGTGAACACATGGTTTTTGTACTCTTTGTGATACCAGCACGAGATTCAGGTCGGTCAGTATAGAGCCAGACACCGAACAGTGTACACACTCCAAGCACGTTGAAACATGCAGTAAGTAAAAAAATGAAACGATTTCTGTTTGGTATGAAAACAAAATTAGAATGCCCCCCCCCCCCTCCTACATGGTTGATCGTAGGAGTATTTTGTCAAGAAGCTGTAAAGTTGATTAGTTTCGGTTATTCACGCTGTTAGATAATGCCGGCGTTAGCCTCACAGCGTAGATACTGATAACACCAATTATAATTGAAAATTAGCTGAAATTAATTCTGCGCCCAGCTGGTGCTGTCAACTATAAATTGTGCTGATCACCTCGAAGATAATTTAAAAAGGACACGGCACGAGAACAGTGGGAAAGTAGCCGTATAAAGGAACTAAGAAGAAATCAGAAAGACACAATTCATGTTCACGCGCAAAACTGTTCCGAAATATTTTAAAGATTTTTAACAGATAACCTTAGCTTTCGAAATTTTGCTGACTTCTGCTCTGCACAGTCTTTATCACTAATATCTATAATTGAGAGGCATGTTCATGACATTTATGCTAGGTATATTTAATAATATTTATTTATCCATTTAAACGCACAGTATTTCCAGCAATAGTCTATATGCCATATAAGGCCAAGTGATGGGATGAGAAGTGAATAAACAGTTCCACAGCACATACACCTTCTCTTACTCCCCAGCGCTCCATGTTGACTAAATCTGAAGGTCACTGCTTATGTTTAAATACCTGCATTCCGGGATACCCTAGCGGAGAAGCACGTAACTAAAATTTTAAAATGCTTCACTATTTCTGCCGCACCCTATATATATATATTAGAAGAAGTAGTCATGGCGGAGGTGCTATCCGAAGGGACTGAAGAAACCCGTGTAATTCACCCTCGACTACTCCAACTCATAGCTGATTAGGCCTGCAATACCGTCTCTTATTGCAGGAATAATAGATTCAGAAATAGAGAAAAACGCAGACTTAACAATATATAATAATATATTATTTTAATCCTCTTAACATTGCTGCAAGTGTACACAATGTTAATTGTTTTCATAAGAAGCGATTCTAACGGAAACAAATTAATAAAAAAGAAAGCTATCTCTTTTATAGCAATGAGAATTTAAATGCTTAACTACCTTCCTTTTATGCATTTACGCCTGACGACAAGCCCCATGGTTGGAAATGATGTACAGTTTATACATAACAAATATGTTTTTGTAATATAAACAGTTGCGTTGACTGCACTATTCTTATGATTTACGAAGCACGGCGGTATGCCCTCTATTAACAGAAACGCGTTTATTGCATAGAAGAGCAGAACGCATACATGTTTGTAGACATCGGTTTTGAAGATGTGAGCAAATTGTTACTTATCGACCGCAGTATGGAAATGTGTGACGGGTGCAGGGTGTTTGGTGGTAAAGGGGAATGTTGCAAGGGGCATCTGTGGACAGCAGAAATCGTGTACGGTCCGGAAGAAAGTACCGAGATAATGTGGCTCTATTATGGAACTAAAACTCTTGGTCCACTATAGGAGGTTGAATGACGGACAAGTGTGGAATATAGTAATCGGATGACAGAGCTAGACAGCTGCGTAATATCCTGAGACACATACAAGGAACAGTGACGAGGATCAAACCCCGGGCCACTCATTATTACTCGAATCTGATATTTGAAGAATTCGTGATTCTATTCCGATATCGAAATTAGAAAAATAGATCACACCTGCCAGCAAAATGACAACCATTCACATGAACGGGGGGTGGGGGGACCAGTCCTCCATATGATGATGTGCGCATCAGACACAGTTGGCTATGGGCACTGTCCAATATAATTGTTTGTCTGAGAACATTAGTAAAGGACAAGCATATACACATGTGCTTTACATTCTCGGAACCGTGCATCGTGATTTATTTATAGGAGAATGACCAACAAGATGCACAAAAAGTGTCGGTCATTCTCACATACACAAATATGCCTTTGCAGAGCCTGCGGCTGGAATTACGTCCCGAAATCAAATAGTGAGCTGAAACAAAGTTTTGAGCACACCAGTTTGTTCATATTAACCCAAGCTTCAGACAAGAACAATTGAATGAAACCCTTTTGTCACTGAGTAATATGAACCTTTGAAATCTTAATTAATGAGATTTTTGTATAACGAAAGAATTCCTACCTGGCTTCTCTTTTCAATAGCAGCACAAGACTTTGATTGCTTTACTATTTCTAATTCAAAAGATTCGATATAAACTCGAAGTGAAAACATGCCATTCTTTAGGTATGCATAAATTAACTCCAGTGTTGTAGAATTGGTGGTGGTAGTGCAAGGGATGGGAAGCAAGGAGCGGTGAACAGAGTGAGAGGAGAATGTAGCCTCTGGAGTCTACGGCAAACACAAGCGCTTGCCAGCTTTATTTAATTATTTCCCCTTGTGATTGAAACAACGACACTGAAGAAGTGAAGTGCCTGCTTGCCTTTCAGTGTATGTATTGTTGCGACCTGACAATGAGTCTGCGATTGTTGTAGTGAAGTCTCTTCGTCGTCTATCGCCGTTGTCATCGTAATCTTGCGTTTTCTTCGCCCTAAATTAAAGTTGTCTAGTTGCTGTGCGCTGGAATAGTAGTTTGCTTATACATTGTGCAGTACTGATGATGAATAGGACAAGGAATTGAATCTCCTCTAATGAGATTGAATTGTGCTGGATAATTAAGTTTTATTTTTAGGGTTCTAATAATAAAACGAGACTGAAATAGAAGGCTTGGAAGTGACAGGATGAAGAAGAACAGTAGCTTGCCCTATGTGTGTGATTATAATACAAACCGTGTCACTTCGTCAACAATAGAGACACTCGTGTGTTCAGTAAACATGAAAGTTTCTGAACAGCGTTAGGTTGGTTAATTCAACGATTTTCTTCACGAGACAGAATAAATTATCGGCGCCTACAAATTTTTGTCAAAACGTGAAATTGAATTATCGATAAAAGAATAATGAAATAGGACACTGGGAATATAAATGACATTCAAGCACACAGGCAGGCGGAATGGTCTGCTGCATGCAAAGGTAGGTACAGGGATGCAGATGGGGATGACTAGATGAGTAAGCGGTGGAATGAATGAATTGTTAAATACAGATAGATATTAAAACAGTGCAGAGTGCCTGGGTGGAAGAAGCAAGGCCACCTGAGCTTTAATTAGGAAACACATATTATCTATTAAAAGTAAAGCAGTCCCGTTACAGGCCTGGAGTGGCCCAGAGGGTTCCAGGAAGTTACGGTTCCCAGATTTAATGACAAGGGCACGGGATAGTGGTAAGGTTGTCAGCCTTACGCACCGGCCGCCTTTACCTCCAGGAAATGCTCCTGGTACTCATTTCTGTTAGAAGCTGAGTCAACCCCAGGGCCATAGTGCGATGGGAAGGATTTTATGTCAACGAAAAATTCCAATGACACCAGCTGGGATAGAACCAGCGACCTTCCGATTTGTAGCGCAGCGCCTTAGCCACTGTGCTACCGCGGTCCCCGCCTATTATCTATTGCTATTATTAAATTTTTCTTCTTTCAAAAACACGAAGAAAACTACGTAAGGAAGTATAAGTATTCAAATAAAATTCAAACTTATTTAATATACGTGTACAGCGCGTGATTAGTCAACGTAAATTAGGCGTACTATATAAAATACAAGTTTCTCGTGGGGGTGAGGATTGACAATGTGATCTTTTGGGGTTTGATGTCATTGACGATGGTAAATCGGAAAGTAAATAACACCGAATAACAAAACACTTCCCCGCGGTAATCATACCACCACACTGTTATGGAAAAAGAAAAGTATTTCGACAGTAATTTGGCAGGTGTGCTACCACGTGTCTCTGGCTTCTATCTTGAAGATAGAATCATCTCTGAGACAACACATCAGCCGTGTAAAACTGAAGGCTGCAATAAATGCACTTCGCAGCCGAAGGAAAAGTGTCTACAGCTTATCTTGATCTGTAAATGGCACCGTGTTCAACAAGTGACGGATCTTGACCGAGACAGTTACAGTGTCTGTCCGGATCGTTACAGAGTCCGTGGGAAGACGCACAGATAGCAATGACGCACGCCAGACACTCACAGTGACGGTTGGTAGCCACAGGCGGAGCTTAAGTATTGAAACGTGCTCTGTCGTGTGAAAAACAGAGCTTAGAAATGTGAGTTCGTAAGCCCATCAGTCATACATCCATCTAGTTCGTACTGGAGAGATTGCACTACACGAGCAGGTTAGCGCAGAGGTACAGCATTGACCTTTCAACTGGATAAATTATTACCTTCAACTAAGTTTTGCCGTTTATTAGAGCAACATGTTTCGACCAAGGTGGGTCATCTTCAGGCCAAATACGCTTACATGCAGTATACACTGCTTTTTGTAAAAATTTAGATCTTAATTCACGCATTCATCACATAATTGTATTATGTGTTAAAACTGTTAGAATCTAATTAAAAGTAAGTAGTGATGTGGTAGTGTATGCACTCGATGCAGTTGACTGGAAAACGTGAGGTTTTCGGTCATTATATCGACAGAGATAGTAACTTCCTTTTCAAGTTGTAAGTTGCCTTCGTTCGTGTTGCTAGTATGACAGCCTCATAAGGTTTGAACATTTATTCAAGAGGTGCCCTGACTGCAATCAACCTAGGCTTCTCCAGACCAGTGCTGACATATTACTCTTACCTTCAAATAGGACACGACCAGCTCCTTCAGTGTTGCAGTCTAGTCACAGTACTTTTCTTCTTCCCTCACTGAACACCACAGTGTACGATCCTCAGTGGATTCAGTCCCGCTGTGGCCAAACATCAAGCTGTAAATCCCACACAAGGCGTCTTTCAGTGTATGTGGACATGGAAATGTCTAAAAGTTCCGACTGCATTACAAATCCATTTGACTGAGATTTTTCATGGTTATCCTCAGTCCCTCCATGCCGGAAAACTGCTTGACTTTAGACCATGACCGCCTTGCTTCAATTTTGTTAATCTTACTAACATCCGATGTTGTAATGGGAGTCATTGGCAGTGGCATTAAGATAACCTTACACGAGTAAACAAGAAACACACAAATAATTTTGTCAGTGAAAAGTAATAAAGCATCCTTCTAACTGTAAATTAAAAGTGTTTCTGAACATGCCATGAAGGTGTACAGGGGAAGAAGCAGTGTGGCTCCAGTCATTCTTAACCTAGGTTCTAGGTTGAATTAAGCGGTCAACATCACCCCGCGACAACGTGGGAAATAACACGTGTACCTGTCGAACCAAAGGCTGAGTGGACCACAAAGCCGGTCTGGACATATTGTTTTCTAATTGTACCGCTATGAATTTGATTGTACGCAAGTCAAGTTAAATAACTTTAGTAACACCACAACTCCTACAACAACAACAACAACTACTACTACTACTACTAATAGTAGTACTACCACCACCACCGCCACTATTACTACTACTAATAATACTACCACCACCACCACAACCACCAACACCACCACCGCTACTATTACTACTACCACTAGTACTACTACCACCACCAACACCGCCGCCACTATTACTACTACTACTACTACCACCACCACCACCACTACCACCACCACCATCACCATCACCACTACTACTTCATCTATCGCCGATTTGTTCCTGTTGCCATATTCGTTTCGGATTAATTCTGAATAACGAATTCTTATGAAAGCGGTTAGACTCGACAGTCGAGAGATTAACCCGAAATCCGGATCCCCATTGTTGACGCGGTTCACGACTGGCAGGTCCCAGTTTAATTTCTACCGTCATGCTAAAGCACTGAGATAAAGCACGTAGCTAAAACACGCAACAACACTCCACTTTTGACACAAGAGAGATTTATTCTATCTAGTGATGAATAACATATCTGACATGCTTGTACATTCTGGTATGCTATCTCCATCTGGCGACCTCCCTAAACCCACCCACCCCCCCCCTCCCCCAAGTGAACGTCAGCTTTTCTGCACAGATTTGACTGCGCAATTATCTTAAGATAAATGGTTCCTCTCCTGACGGAATTCCCCACCACACGGCTCTCATACATTTCACATTATTTTACCACTTACATTCAAAATCATCATGACGTATCGTAGATGAATATGTCTTCAAGGCTACAAAACTTTCTTGTTACATTCCAAGTTGGAAGTCAGTATCTCGTTGTTATAGAATTTTCTCATGTTTTAAGGCTGATTGATTGATTGATTCGTGGCCTTGTGGTACCATTAAAGTTTCTATGATTACAAAGGACTGTCAGTTCATCACCAGTCAAACTGCAATCTACGATTGCAGTTTGGCTGTTTTCAGTTTATTTAAAGGCTAGAGTCATCTACAGATGTTAACATCTACGGATAGTCACATCTGCTACTAGGCTGATATATATATATATATATATATGTATATATATATGTGTGTGTGTGTGTGTGTGTGTGTGTGTACAAATATATATATACATATATATTTTTATACACACATACACACACATTGTTTGTTGGATATATTCTGAGCCGAATTTCATTTTGACATCTGTATTATAAGAATATCGTGAAAATTGGTTACACCCTAAAATATGAAACTGTCATTAAGAAGCTGGCCTTATTGTTTTCATTATTTGTATTACTTAAAACTCTGATAATTTCAAATCCACAAATAAAAACAAAAATCTTAATGACTAAATATTTTCGGTGGCTACCCGACTCGAATTTTGGCCAGTTAGTGTAACCGTCTCTTAACGCATTTTGTAATTTCCTTCATCCTCTACCAGCAACTATCAGGAGAGCATCGTGAACTCTGCTCCATCTTCCTTGCTTCAAAAGCCTACATAAGCACAATTCATGATCTTCCGATATCACACAGTGCTACCCTCTTCAGTATAAAAACGCTGTTCAGTAAATGAATAAACCCATAAGAATAAACAGGTCTCAAAGCAAACGTTGTTAGATATCGCCCGCATACGTCTTCTGTTCGCAACCGAGCCTGTAGTAATGTGTGCGGTACAAATGGCTGATCAAGTACTGTGGCACAGTTTCCTGAAACGATTCCAAGTCTCATTCACAGTCTTCTTTAATATACATGAAATCCCTTTCATTTCTTGTCTAGACTTTGTACCCTCATTGTCCTAGGTAGCACTTTATTTTGTGGCGCTTCGGAATCACAAGAAAAGACGAAAAACCTATACTAGTTTCTCATAAGAAAGATAATTCTTTCAAGTCAACAGGGTAGGGAAGAAGGGCAATTAAATTAACATAGCTTTGCTTCATATTTTTTATTCTGTAAGTCTTGCATGTTTACTCGAAAGTTTGTTGGTACAAAAATCTTAAGTTCATTTCGTAAGACGGGGACATGATTAATGATTTGCTCATGATAAAGTGTCACCGCTCACCGGTTGATGCGGTCTAGTTATTTCGCTGACAGGGAAATTCGCTGTTACAGAAACAGAAATTTTATGACGGTGTTCGGAAAAAAAATACATCGTTATGCCCAGTCTCGCGAGTTTGTGATGTAATTCTGCACAAGCTGACTGTACGGTGAAGAGTTGTTTGGCCTGCTGTGCTCCCCTAACTGAAAGATCATCATTCTTCGGATGTCGAGACTTCTTGGTCAACATATTTGCAACTACCCTCCGTATCTGAAGGGGTCTTCTCCTTCGGCAACTTGAGGACGCGTCATTTCTTGATAACAAGGGACTCATTTACCTTTATTTAAACGTGATATTTTATTTCCTTGCAGAAGACTCGCGATCTCCGGAAGTTGGTATTAGAAGTTATTATTTTTTTTACCATGGCGCAACAGCCCCAGTGGTCCAAGACCTCCTCATTATCGAGGATTCATGATCACCCTCAGTTAGACACATCACACTCGGTAGGACTCCTCTGGACGAATGATCAGCCCGACGCAGAGTCCTCTACCTGACAACATACAACACTCACAAGAGACAGACATCTACGCCCGTGGCGGGATTCGAGCCCATAATTCCAACAAGCGAGCAGCCGCAGACCCACGCCTTAGACCGCGCGGCCATTGGGATAGGCATTAGAAGTTGTTAGTAAAAGGAAAATAACATTTAGCATAGCTAATTGTTGTATTTGATGTTTCCAATCATATTAGATATTTCCCACCTTGTTTTCACCTTTCTACAGCACAACAAAAATCAAGTACAATTAATTTAATGGTAGATTTCCCGTTGTGCTGATAAAACTTATAAAAACACGACTTGTTTTTGCCGTCGAACACAAACCACTTATTTTCTTCCCTTTATTTAACCATAGCTGAAAGTTTCGATCGAATGACTAGCATCAGCGGGTAACCAACACAAAATCGCAAAATAGAGCAAAATGTAATGCAAGTGCATTCAGTCTGTGGGATCCCATGATTTCATAACAGTTATTACAACATAAATTGTATAGAACTGTAAATATTGGTAAAAAAATAGTTATAAACGGTTTGGTGGTTGTAGATCTTTTAAGATGTAAATATTTAATTTTTGTCCATATACATCGTAGAAGATGTACAACACCAACCAGATGACAACTAAATTTTTTTACCAGTTTTAAAATCTTATACAATATATATTGTACTATCTATTGTAATCTCATGGGATCCCATACAGTGAATACATTTGCGTTGCATTTTACTTTACTTTGAGGTTTTGTGTTGGTAGCCCGATGATGACCGTCATTCGACCGAAACATGTAGCTATTTTTAAATAAAGGGAGTAAAATAAGTGATTTGTGTTCGATGGAAAAAAAGATGTTTTATTTTTACAGATTGTGTAAAAATTAGTTACTTTTTTTTATTTATCTCAGTATTTAACCAACTTGATGCACAAAATTTGTTTCACAATAAGTTTTATTTCATGCCTCTACATGTTTCGAGCACATGTGCTCGAAACATGTAGAGGCTTATTGTAAAACAAATTTTGTGCATCAAGTTGGTTAAATACTGAGATAAATATACTGAGATGCACGGTCAACAAAATGTCAAAATTAGTTTCCTCGTTACACAAAAACTAACTAACGCCAACGTTTCACTAAGTGACTATTAAACCACAGAACGTGTTTACTTACTTCATCACTAAATCCACGTAGTCAAACGAACACCAGAAAGCCTTTAATTAAATAGCTCAGTTATGATGACGACAAATTTGTAGTGTATTAAAATTCATATAACATCGTTTTTGGTTTTGAAGTTCGTCCTGCTTATGAAATAACCTTTTCATTGTTTGTCAAACATTTTAATGGGCGTATTCCATTAAATTCATTGTTCAGTAATCACGTTCTTGTGGCCTTTTAACAGAATACTGCAGTACTGGTAACTTTAATCGATTTTACGAGTATTCTATTTGGATCATCGAACCGTCTGCAACGCATTTGATCTTCTGAAAGGAAGCACGCAACGAACTAACCAACAAACCAAAAACAAAAACAAAAACACTGTAATTTCACTCCGCTGATACGTGTAATTTCCTTTGCTAACTTCATAACAGTATTTACATACAAATTTAGCAAAATGTCAAGTTTAAAAGGAACAAAAACGTAATGCTCAATTCCATCTGCGGATATTCGTCGGTGGCTTTCAGCTTCTCACATTCTGCATATGATGGAGATTACGAAATCATTCCTATTTGCTATAAGTTAACGGCACCAATGGTCGTCATAAGGTACAGCAAAGTAGAGTGCATACATTTGATAACTCCGAATGAGGCTTGATGACTGTGCAAACTACTTCAACACGGCAACCGCTTGACTCGCACAGTAGGCTTACTGTTAGTACTACAGTCACATACTCGGCTAGCAATTATGCTTAATTCGATGTTAGACTAAGACTACTGAACACCTTGTATTACGATTCGTGTTCATTTTCATATTCTGTAAGTTAACCCTTTAAACGCCGAGTTAAATCCCATCTGCCATTCGCTTGTATTATTATAAGCTCACCATATTCTCCACGTTAGCAGGATAAGGGTTAAATTTCAGTATTAGAAATTATATTTTCATTCAGAATCTAAAACTGCTGTCCACAACGTGGTCAAAAGAAATGGCTGATCGAAAATTGACGTGTCTTTAATCGGACTGTGGAAAAAAACTGAATACGGCTAAAAGTATGTCAGGGAACAGTCTCTGGAATTCGACTCAAAGACGATCTGAATGCAATGTGTGTGCAGTATTACTTAGATAGTACCGTATGTCGCAAATGTGATTAGCCTCATATGTAAGCCTTTATATTGTGTCACCTTTGTACAGATTTCTTTCGTTGTAATTATGATTGGAGTGCCAATGTGCTGTTCAAGGTGCCTGTTTGTTGATATTGGAACAAGGCCAGAAACAAATTTCCGACAACTGAATTACCGTTTCTGACAGACTGTGGCGCCTTCTGATGCAACGTCCTTACAATCATCGCCCCCTTCCTTACTAAATCTTCTTTTCTCACATAATTTGTACAATGAAAGCAAACACAACGTCATAAGAAAACTTAAATAGCGTATGTTCCGTAAAAGGACTTTGAATTGATAAAAGACTTTCCTGCCTGAATTCTCTATATAGAACTTACGCTTTTATTTTTCCACCTCTTACAAAAAGCCCACAGTTTTTCTAACATCCTCTTCACTAGTATTTAAGATATTATTCAAGGTATAAATTGGAGCTGCGAATATAAGGAGCTTTAGAAATCGTATTGCATGTTTTTCTTACTCTACGATACTGTGCTTTTACTTCTTTTCAACCGAACCCTATTTCTCTCCCCTCTGCTTCTGAAGTACTTCCTTTTCATACAGCTTATTTTATAACTTAAGAAGATAAAGAGAAGAAGAGTCAGGAGAGGAAGAATGGATGCACAGGGGTCTCATAAACAAATGAGACCCGTCTTCCTCCTGACCTTTCAGTGTGCAGAGTAGTCTGTCAAACGGCATTGGATGGTTTACGCTTTTAAGCACCTTAGCTATCAGAAACAAATATTAACATGAAAGGAAGAAAAAGTTTCATTATTGAAGTTTTTAATTGGGGACAAATAGAGAGGTGCAAGTGTTGGAAACCATATTCATTTGGTAGTAGTGGCCGTGCAAAATATCGAATCGCATTGACATTTCTTGCGCGGACACCACTGTCCTGAGTGACAGTTTCATTGATCATAAAATTGTGGGAAAAGACTTTAGTCCTTTCAGGTGTTCCTAAGACAAGCTATGTAGAAACACCTCTTTGCAATACGAATATAAATATTAAAAGCTGTGTTTGACTGCAGTTTAACAATACTTGTGACGACTTTAGTCGATTATACATGTAGAAAGAAATAAGAATGTTCGTACGAAGCAGATAAAGCGGATGCATTACGGTAATTTTAAGTTCATGGTTCCGTGCATCCTAATTCAATATTAATAAAAATCCAACTAGATGCAACAGTATGCAGTCTGATTTATTTTACTGCAAAAACACTGTACAAGTTTCGGGTGTCCGCTTCAGTCCCGACCTGGCCACGTTGGAGGGAAGTAGCTGTACCGATATTATGACCTGTACCGGAGGCTGCGGTTACAGTTTTTAGTATTCCTGATGATGGGTGCTGTGGACACCACAAATATGTAGAGTGTTTTTGCAGTAAAATAAATCAGACTGCATACTGTTGGATCTAGTTGGATTTTTATTGCATTACGGTAATTTTACTTCTGCTTGTTTGCATATTTCATCCGATAAAACTCTTTAGCGAATTCTGTAAACATTGGTAACCGTATTCTGCACCAGCGTTGTTGAAGAGGGAATTGAAGTTGCTTTGCGCAAAACTCGAATCCAACTTAACCATTTGCGTGTGGTTCCGAAGGGAAATAAAATTTGCTATGTTCCTTTCTCGTCCATTGTTGAGACTTGTGGAATATAAAAGAGACTGACTTATTACTCGCCAGTGCTGGGTAATATGGCTCCAAATGAAAACTTCTGATTTGTATGCTGGAGCCTTTCATTAAGATTCGGCCCACACAACCGCTATCTTGAGATATTTCTTAGTTTCTATCAGTCCGTCCAGGAAAATGTCGGTGTAGTACTTCCAGGTAACACACAAGCTTTTCCCGCATTCTTTTCATTCGTTATTGACCACCACCAAACAATCGACGCTGTATAACCTTGAAATACTGAAGCGTTATTAGGTAACTAAAATAAATATTATAAGCTGGTGATTATGAAACGTAAATCCTAATCTAATAATTCTGTGATCACCGATACACTTAGGAGTACACACGCGCGAAGAGAAAGTATAGAATGATTACAATCAGCGAGAGAACGTGGCGGTTAAAAGTGATTCTAGGCGCTATGGCAGCATGCACGTGGCGAGACTTAGGAAAAGCAGGAAAAATCTAGGACACAACAGTTGGTATTTCGTTTCATGTTCTGATCACTACCCCGCTGAGACGAAGCACGAGCGACAATCATTCACCCTGCAGTACGGTACGAAAGGCGGAAAAATATTGTCACCAGCAGAAACTTGGCGGAGGGAACGGTGGTAATTTCGATTTAGGTGGGCCCCGTAAATTCATTGCAATCACTATCTCTACACAGTCCCTATCCCGTCCTCTCCACAGTCCGTATCACGTTATCTTCAAAGTCCCTATTGCGGTCTCCGCACAGACCCTTTCACGGAATCCACACATTACCTGTCATGGTCTCTACACAGTCCCTATCCCGTCCTCTCCACAGTCCGTATCACGTTATCTTCAAAGTCCCTATTGCGGTCTCTGCACAGACCCTTTCACGGAATCCACACATTACCTGTCATGGTCACTACACAGTCCATATCACGGTCAGAACAAGTCCTTCTCTCTGCCTGTACACAGCCGCTGTCATGGTCTCTACACATTACCTTCGCCTCCTCTTCATACTCCCAGTGCCAGCCTTAGTAACACTTGACCGACGCAAGCGAGGACCTCAACAGTTTTACATCTCATTACTACAAAGTATTTCAGCATAACAGGAAAATTAACCAAACAAGGTAAGCTATTGAGAACTGCGGTCTTCAGAGTCATACGACCCCTGAAGATGGGACCGATAAGTTGTCCCGAAACGTCGGTAAGAAATTACCACTACTCGCTGCGCAATAACCCAGAAGAGTGCAGTTCTCATCTACTTCGCCGCGGGAAGCGTAAAATCACGCAAGGCACGCTGTTATTGCACAGTATACATTGCTAGTTTAGAGCGAATGTCAAGTTTGCTCTAAACCACTTCATTTCTATTACTGTAAATACAATCGACGCTTCCTTTGCTTCCCACCAGGACTCGGACTTTGTAAATATTAACTTCACAAAAGACAAGCCTCGGAATTTATAAACCAGTTTACCTGAATCAGTGCTCACGCTATTTACGCAAATTACTATTTTCTAAACAAACGTACTAATTTCCTAGCGAAAAAGAAATTTAATTCGTACTTGCCGGTATGCGGGGTCCAGCACCGTCCTATTCAGTGACTGCATGAGGGTCCTGTAGCCTCCTATTCAATGGGTATGTGGGGTTCTCTCCCCAGGGGTAGAATGACCGGGAGTAAAGCTGACCACACTCCGTATATATTGCCAACCCTGCACATTGCTTTATGGGGTACAGAAGGGAAACTTGGTTTTCTGACACCAGCTGTTATCGGAAAACGGGATGCAAATGACCTTTGGGCTGGACGAACTGGGGTTCGATTCTCGGCAAGAGAAAGGGGCTTTTCTCTTTACTAAACGTGAAGAGGGTATTGAATGTATTGAATGTTTACCGGGGATATTTCCAGGAGGATTAAGCGGTCGGAGCGTGAAGCTTACCTCCATCTAGGGTTCAGTTTATACGTTCATGTCGTGTAGAGGGAAAATTTTATCTTTATTTCGACACTTTACTTACTCCATGGTGCAGAGTCCTTCTTGAGAATCTAACTGGTTTGCGGTTAGTCAAGAAATTCCCCGCAATTCACGGAACCCGAAGGTTCATTACCGCACTCACAAGCTTCCGCCAACTGTCTCTATCCTGGGCCAGCCCAATCCAGTCCATATACCCACATCCCACCTCCTGGAGATCCGTCCTAATATTATTTACCCATCTACGCCTAGGTCTCCCCAGTGGTCTCTTTCCCTCCGGCTTCCCCACCAAGACCCTATACACCCCCCTCTCCTCACCCATACCCGCCACATGCCCTGCCCATCTCATTCTTCTCGATTTTATGACCCGCACATTATTGGGTGAGGAGTACAAATCATTTAGCTCCTTATACAATCTCCTCCATTCCCCCGTTACCTCGTCCCTCCTAGGTCCAAATATTCTCCTCAACACCATGTTCTCAAACACCTTCAGCTTACTTTCCTCCCGCAATGTCAGCGACCAAGTTTTACACCCATACAAAACAACAGGCAAAATTATAGTTCTATATATCTTGATCTTTAAATTTTTGGATAGCAACCTGGAAGACAAAAGATTCTGC